>Ga0182027_10000197_pt1 | contig 99611 bp, 93 predicted proteins | sample 712E1DmetaG_FD_121300 | JGI IMG/M metagenome (GOLD analysis project Ga0182027, IMG submission 121300) | Permafrost microbial communities from Stordalen Mire, Sweden - 712E1D metaG (Illumina Assembly) | ecosystem: Environmental > Terrestrial > Soil > Wetlands > Permafrost | place: Sweden...
CTCCCATAGCCGATTTGGCCTTGAGGATTAACATCAAAACTTAAAAACGCTTTCAAATCCCTGCGGGGGCTTTTGTCGTCAAAATAGTTTAATCAGCCTCAAGACATTTTGGGGAATGCCTGAGGCGGAGAGAAAAACCATATCACTCTGGTATTTTTATACGAATGTCGTTTTATATGGGATAAGCGAGATACGATCTTCCCTGAAACTAGAGATATTCAAGCCACAAAGGCCGCGTTTGGCCGGTATTCCAGTTTCAGCAAGGTTATCTTGATAGCAAATTCTGGAATGTGCTCGCGATCAGCTGAAACTGGCCGACTGAAACTAGAGGCCGTTTTGGAGATAGAAGGCAGTTTTGGGCTGGAAATGAGGGGGATCAAGTGGGCTATAAACTAAAAATCCCCCAGTGTCCTTGGGAGATTTTATCTCTGTCCGGTAGAGCGTGACAAGAGAAGTGAGCCCGGATGGATTTGAACCATCGACACCCGCCTTAAAAGGGCGGTGCTCTACCAACTGAGCTACGGGCCCACGAAATGAGACTGCAGACCTCAGACCGGAGACTTGAGACTGAAAACCCTGGGGCTCTAGTCTGGGGTCTCTGGTCTTCAGTCTTAAATGGAGTGTATTTCCGTCTCTTTATGCTTCAGGGCTTCATCGATTTGCGCGATGAACTGGTCCGTGAATTTCTGGACCTCTTTTTGGGACACATGCGAAATATCCTCGGGGACGGTCTTGGCCTTCTCGAGCTTCTTGACCTGTTCGATCGCCTCGTGGCGGGCATTGCGGATCGAGATGCGGCCTTCTTCAGCCACCCGGCGAATGACCTTGGTGAGCTCGGCGCGCCGTTCATCCGTGAGCCCCGGGATCTGGATGCGAAGGACTTTCCCGTCGTTGACGGGCGTCAGACCGAGGTCGGATTTCAGGATCGCTTTTTCGATCTCCGCCACGGCACTCGCGTCCCACGGCTGGATCTGGATGGTTCGGGCATCCGGCGTGGAGATGGTGCCAAGGCTCTTGATCGGCGTAGGCGTGTTGTAATAATTGACTGAAATGCCTTCGACTAAAGCGATCGAGGCGCGACCGGTGCGGATATTCTGGAATTCCTTTTTGGTGGATTCCACGCTCTTGGCCATTTTTTTCTTTGTTTCTTCCGCGAGCTTTTTTACATCCGTAATATCGATCATAAATCCCCCTTTAGAGGTGTTTAAAACCGCAAAGCGTCCGGGCCCCAAGCGAACTAAGAGACCAAAGTCCCGATTTTTTCTCCCAGGACCACGCGGCGGATATTGCCGGGCTGGTTCAAGTCGAAGACCACGATCGGCAGCTTGTTTTCCATGCAAAGCGAGGTTGCGGTTGTGTCCATCACGCGAAGCTGTTTCTTGATCACGTTAAGATAGCTGAGCCTTGTGAATTTTTTGGCGTCGGGGTGCTTCAGCGGGTCCTTGTCATAGACTCCGTCCACCCGGGTCGCTTTCAAAATGACTTCCGCGTTCATTTCGACGGCGCGAAGCGCGGCGGCGGTATCGGTCGTAAAGTAGGGGTTCCCGGTCCCAGCGGCGAAGATCACGACGCGTCCTTTTTCAAGATGGCGGATGGCCCGGCGACGGATATAAGGTTCGCAGAGAGCTTTGATTTCAAGCGCGGACTGGACACGGGTTTGAACGCCGACTTTCTCGAGGGCATCCGACATCACAAGCCCGTTCATGACCGTGGCAAGCATCCCGATATAATCGGCGGTCGCGCGGTCAATCCCGTTCTTCTCACCCTCGACACCCCGAAAAAAGTTCCCGCCGCCGATGATGCAGACAATGTCCACCCCGAGCTCACGAACGTCTTTGATCTGTTGCGCGATGGAAGCAATGGTTTTGGGGTCGATCCCGAAACCGCGATCGCCTTCGAGGGCTTCTCCGGAGAGCTTGAGTACGATGCGTTTGTAGATGGGTTTTTTCATATTCACCAGAGTTCGGGAAATTAAACCCTATGCCCTATCCGCTAGTTAGTTGCCGCCGACTTCAAAACGCACGAAACGACGAATGATGATATTCTCGCCGATCTTCGCGATAAACTCGGTCAAAAGATCCTGCACGGTCCGGCGATCATCCTTGATGAATTTCTGATTGAGAAGGCAGATATCCTCATAACGTTTCGTGAGTTTGCCTTCGATGATCTTGGTGCGGACAGCCTCGGGCTTATCTTTCACCTGCTCGAAGAAGACAGCTTTTTCCTTTTCAAGCTCCGCAGACGGAATATCCTCGGGGCTCACATACAAGGGATGCGCCGCAGCGATTTGCATGGCGATGTCGCGCGTTAAGGACTGAAAGGTTTCGTTCTTGGCCACAAAATCAGTTTCGCAATTGATCTCCAGAAGAACGCCCAGTTTGCCGCCCGCATGGATATAGGAAACGATCTGGCCTTCGCGGGCTTCCCGGGTAGACTTTTTCTTGGCGATATCAAGGCCCTTCTTGCGGATCACGACCTGGGCCCCTTTCAGGTCCCCGCCCGCTTCCACGAGGGCGTTCTTGCAATCCATCATTCCGGCCCCGGTCAATTCCCGGAGCTTTGTCAGGTCCGCACTGCTGAACTTCACTTCTTTGGTCGTCATAATCTCTTGTCCTTGTATTTTAGAATTATAGGAAAAATATGCCGAGCTCGGCATTTGCACCGATGTGCAAGTATCTCGGCGTAGCGGCAACGGAGGCCGTCTACGCTGAGATTAAATTTCGCCGTCTTTTTTCTTGGCGGACTTCTTGACCTTCGGCTTCACTTCCTCGGTCGCCACGACACCGGCCAGGATCTTCGGATCCAGCTTCTCCGCGATAACATCCTCATCTATCACCGCTTCCGTGTCCACGGTTTCTTCCGCGGCGAGTTCGGCCTGGAGCGCGTCCGCTTTATCCTGCGCAATCTTTTGGAATTCCTTGCGGCCTTCCGCGAGAGCGCCTGAGACCGATTCGCAGAAAAGCTTGATGGCTTTGATCGCGTCATCGTTCCCCGGCAAGGGGTACTCGATATTGTCCGGATTGCCGTTGGTGTCCAGCACGGCCACGACCGGGATCCCGAGTTTCTGCGCTTCAGCGATCGAGATCTTCTCCAATTCCGCGTCGATCACAAAAACCGCTCCGGGGACCTTCTTCATCTCACGGATCCCCGAAAGATTCTTGATGAGCTTTTCGCGTTCCTTCTTGAGAGAACCGATCTCTTTTTTCGTGATGAACTGAAAACTGCCGTCCTGTTCCATCTTGTCGATCGAATCGAGTTTCTTGATGGACTTGCGGATCGTCTCAAAATTCGTGAGCATCCCGCCGAGCCAGCGCTGGTTCACATACGGCATCCCGCATGCGACGGCGGCGTCCTTGAGAGGGACCTGCGCCTGTTTCTTGGTGCCGACAAAGAGAACCTCTTTTCCTTCGGCGGCGAGAGTTTTAAGGAACAGGAGGGCCTTCTCAAGACAACCGAGAGTCAACTCGAGATTGATAATATAAATACCGTTTCGCTCCCCGAAGATGTATTTTTTCATCTTGGGATTCCAACGCGCTGTTTGATGCCCGAAGTGGACACCCGCTTCGAGTAACTGCTTGATCGTTATCTGGGACAAAACTGCCTCCATGGGTATTGAAACGAAACATGACGGAATCATCATCTTGAGCCCCGGGGAATTCCGGAGGGATCAGTATTGTCACCCTCCCTTTCCCTTCGGCTCGGAGGGTCCGTCATTTTCCAACCTGCGGACAAAACAAAGAAGCTTGAAGTCTCCTAAAAGCACTCCAAGTGCTGATGGCCTTTAAAGTTGGCGCGTCATTATACCCAAAAAACTTTAGCCAACAAGCTTTTTTTAAAGCCGGATGAAGGATATCGGATGGAGGATGGCGACAAACTTTTCACTCTTGTTTTTCGCCATTTGTCATTCACCCTTCGCCATCCAGATTTTTATTTCGGCGGTTGGGTCAGATTTTCAGGAGAGAGGATCCGGGAAAGTTCTTTTCCGCTCAGAAGTCCTTTGGAGAGAACGACTTGGCGAAGGGTCCGCTTCGTCTTGATAGCCTCTTTGACGCACTCCGCGGCCTTGGAATAACCAATATGAGGATTCAGCGCAGCGGCAATACCGAAGCTGCTTTCGGCATAGGACCGGCACTTTTCACGATTCGCCCGGATCCCTTCGACGCAGCGGATCCTCAGGATCTTGAGGGTATTCTTGAGGAGCTCAAAAGACTGCAGGAGATTATGGATGATCACCGGGCGCATGACGTTCAGCTCGCATTCCCCGCTCGCTGCCGCGAACGCGATCGCCGTATCGTTCCCGATCACTTGAAAACCTACCTGAACGGTCACCTCCGGAATCACGGGATTCACCTTGCCGGGCATGATCGATGACCCGGGCTGAAGCGCTGGTAAACAGATCTCACCGAACCCCGTATTCGGGCCCGAGCTCAAAAGGCGGAGATCGTTCGCGATCTGGATCATGGAAAGCGAGTAATCCCGGAGGGCCCCGGAAACGGCCGCAAAATCCGCGTCATTTTGCATCACCGCAAAAAGATTTCGTGCGCTTTTAAACGGAAATCCCGTCAGCTTTTTCAAGTTCCCCACGACCGCTTTCGTGTACCGGAGCGACGTGTTCAGTCCTGTCCCGACCGCCGAACCTCCGATCCCAAGCTCCAAAAGACCCCGGGTCAAAAGCTCCAGGCGTTGCCTTCCCTTTTGAAGTTGAACGGCCCAGCCGGAAAATTCCTGGCCCAACGTGACGGGTGCGGCATCCTGAAGGTGTGTACGCCCAGCCTTCACGATCCTTTGGAATTCCTTAGCTTTTTTTGTAAGAGCCGTCTCAAGCGCTTGGGAAGCGAGACGGAATTCTTTCGCAAGTTTTAGAGCCGCGAGACGAAGCGCGGTGGGGATCACATCATTAGTGGATTGGCCCATGTTCACATGGTCGTGGGAATGAAGGTAACTGTGATCGCCGCGTTTACGGCCCAGGATCTCCAGTGCACGGTTCGTGATGACCTCGTTTGTGTTCATGTGGACTGAGACCCCGGCGCCCGATTGTAACGCATCAGTCACGAATTCGCCGTCATGCTTCCCGTCCATTACTTCGTCGCAAGCTTTGATAATGGCTCGTGCGCGCCGGCTGTCTAAACGCCCAAGCGAACGGTTCGAAAGAGCACACGCCTTTTTGATTGCGGCGAGTGCCCAAATAAAATCAGGATGAAAGCCCAGGCCTGAAACCGGAAAATTCTCGAGCGCCCGCACCGTTTCAATGCCGTAATAGGCCGCCGCGGGAACGAGTCGTGTGCCGAGGGAATCCTTCTCGGTGCGCACCTTCTTATTTTTCATACTGAAGCTCCTGTTTCAATATTTTGGCGACCATAATGCTGGTCGATCGCAACCACGACCGCGTCGGGTGTGCAAAGCACCGTCTTGATCTCCGAAACCCTGGCCAACTCCGCGATCTCGGTTCTCGGCAGTGGCGCGCACGGGTCGCTGATCCCGATGATCAAGGTGCTGCCCTGCATTTCGATCGGAACAAATCCGTACTTGATCGCCACACTCTTCGGAACTCGTTCGACGACACGGGGGTCGATAAAAACATGAGCCAGGTCCACAAAGGGCATCGCGTGCCTTTCAGCCAATGCCTTAAAGAGGAGGAATCTCGGAATGTACTGTTTCCGGACCAGTACTTCTCCTACGAACTCTTGGGTCCGTTTCTGATCATTGAGTGCCTCTTCAAGCTGTTGCCAATTGATCAGCTTTTTCTGGATCAGAATCTCGCCGATATGCCATTGTTTCATATAGGGTGTTTATTCTACGGATTCATACCGCACGCGCAAGATGAAGATTGGCGTAGATCTGGCGGGTCGCAAGCGACTGGTTCAAAGTATAAAAGTGAAGGCCGGGCGCGCCGCCATGAAGGAGCTCTTCACATTGGCGCGTCGCGTATTCGATCCCGAATTTCACAATAGAGGCTTGGTCCTCCCCGAAACGGGCGATCGCCTCGCGGACCTCTTCAGGGATCTCGGCGCCGCACATGCGCGAGAACTTCTCGATCTGTGGCCCGTGGGTCACAGGCATGATCCCCGGAACGATCGGGACCTTGATCCCGATCTTCCGGGCGCGTTCCACGAAATTAAAATAGTGCCGGTTATTGAAAAAAAGCTGCGTCACGACCGCGTCGGCGCCCTGGTCGACCTTGAACTTGAGATGCTCGAGATCTTTCTGTTTGTCCTTGCACTCCGGATGGCCTTCCGGATAACCGGCCACGCTCAGGGAAAAAGCTTTCCCGAGGGTGGGATGCTGCCGAATGAAGCGCACAAGTTCTGAGGCATAATGAAAGCCATCCGGCGGAGCGATGAACTCGGTCTCGCCCTGCGGCGGATCTCCCCGGAGCGCAACGATATTCTCGATCTTTTTTTCCTGAAGCACCCCCAGGAGACGCTCGATCTCCCCGCGACTGTGAGCCACGCACGTCAAATGCGCCGCGACCTCGAGCCCGATCTTATGTTTGATCTCTTCCACAATGCGCAGAGTGTTCACCTGCGTGTTCCCCATCGCCCCGTAGGTCACGGAGACGAAAGAAGGTGCGAGCTTTTTAAGATCGGTCACGGTTTGAAAAAGCTTCTTCTCCCCTTCCTCGGTCTTGGGAGGAAAGAATTCAAAGGAGATCGTATGTTTTTGTTTTTTGTAGTACTCGGATATTTTCATAATCGATATCTTAGATTCTACCCCAGGAGCCCTGATATTCTCAGAAAATTCTTGAAGATCGTTCCGGAAGTGCGTTCCAATTTCCCGCGCACTGACGCGAAATCCCGACGAAGCTTTTCGGAGCTTAACTCGCGAAGGTCTCCGTCCGCAACAAGCCAATCCTCGAACATCCGCTCGCTCAGCTCGACGTGCCCCTGAATACCGTAGGCGCGATCCTGGATCTTGACGATCTGATTCTCACAAGACCGTCCTCGGGCAAGACAGCTCATGGAAGAAGTAAGACCGACCGTTTGACCATGCAATTGAAAAACCTTGCAGCGATCCGGGATCCCCTCAAGCAGCGGATCCTTTTTCCCACCGGAAGTCTTTTCCATTTCGAACCATTCACCGGCTGGATCACGGAATCCAATCTCTTTGACAGAGTTACGGAACACGGTCCCGCCGGCCGCTTTTGCCAGAAGCTGAAGCCCAAGACAAACCCCCAACATAGAGATCCCCGCGCCGAGACATTTCCGAATCGCTTCGATCTCACCCGTTATCTTAGGCGTACGATCATTGGCGCTGTCGGGACCTCCCAGGATCACAACAGCATGCCCAGGGTTCACCTCGGGGAAACTCTCACCCCGGTGAAGATCCACGACGGAATAGGAAACTTTTTCTTTTTCCGCGAACGAGGAGAAAAGTCCGGCGGCCTCATGAGTCATGTTCTTGATGAACCAGATCTTGCCGGTCATGATCGCGAGAGGAGGGAGGCCCGGAGCTAGGCCCTTTTCCAAAAAATATCTTGAGTCCCGGAGATGAACCCCTCCCGAAGAAAAGATCGAGAGATGCCCTCCGCAAAAAAGATTTTCGGCTCTTTATCAATCACAAGTATTTTTTTCATTATTTCGCTCCTGCGCGTCCTTGTCGTTTATTTCTTTTTCAAAGGGTCGACAAGGACAGCACTGTCCAAGTCTTTGCTTTATTCCCGATAAGGGCGGCTTGGACTGCCCCAATTTCCGCTTTGCGAAAATTGATAAGTGTTGGGACTGATTTCCAATTGAAAATTAATGATGATCAGGCATCCTTCGCTACGCGTAAATCCCGTCCAGGATCTCCTCCAGGGTTTCCGCTTCTTCCGGAAAGCAGATCACATGACCATGGATTTCAATTTTGGGGGTCATTTTTTCCCGGATCAGAAAATCATCAAGGATCTGGGAAAGCCGCCCCATCACGAGATAGACATTCTCTTTTTTAGTGTCCGGCAAAAGAACCATGATCGCTTTGGTATCTTTGATCGCAACGTCGGCAACCCGGCGCAAGGCATCATTGATGATCTTCTCCATTTTGAGAATGATCCCCTCCGCTTGTTTGACACCTATTCTTTCTTCCAAAACTTCAAAATTCAGAACGTCAAAGATGATGATCGACAAAGGGCTCCCTGCGTCCACGCACCGGCTCATCGCCTGCCTGATCGCGTCCTTGAAAAGGTCCCGGTGAGTGTACCGGGGCAGAAGGAAAGTCACCGTCGTTCCCTTCAATGGAACGCTTTCGATCTTCACCCGGCCGTGGTGGAGTTCGATCAGCTTCTTGCAAATGGAAAGCCCGAGGCCGGTTCCGCGATCGCCGGGACCCACCTCCCGGGCGAACTGACTGAATTTATGAAAAGCTTTGGAAAGGTCTCCCCCGGCAATCCCCTTGCCCGTGTCGGAGATCTTGCCTTCCACAAAACCGTCCCGGGCCCTGAGATGGACCTTGATATGCCCCGCGTCCGTAAATCTCAACGCGTTGCCGATCAGGTTGGTCAGGACTTGCACGATCTTGTCCTTATCAATATAGATCTCGATCTTTTCAGGCGCGAAATCCGGAAGGATCTCCAGATTTTTTTGTTGCACGGTCTCTCTAAAATTGGCGATCACTTCCCTCGCCACCTCCGCGATGTCGTGAAGCTTGCGGTGGAGCCGGATCTTGCCGGCCTCGAGTTTTGAAACATCCAAAAGCTCTTCAATGATCCGGCCCAGACGGTCGGAATTCTGCAGCACCATATCCAGAAGATTTTTTTGATTGTCCGGCACCGGCCCCAGAAGCCCGTCCCGGACCTGCGAGACCCCTTCCCTTACGACCGTCAGCGGCGTCCTGAGTTCGTGGGAGATCGTGCTGACAAATTCATCCTTCAACTGTTCATAATGCTTGCGCCGGGTCACATCATGAAAAATACCGGAAAGGGCAAAAGGGCTTCCACGGTGCAGGAGTCGGCTCACCACCCCTTCCACGTTTAATTCGTTCCCGCTTTTTCCAACGAATACCCCCTGGAATTTCCGAGGCTTACCATCCCTTAAGACCGCGAGAAAAACATCCTCGGATTCTTTCTTGTCCTTGGGGTGGATGACATTGAAAACCGTAAGCTGAGAAAGGTCCTTTTCGCTATATTCAAGGGCCTGATACCAGGCGGGATTGGCGTCCAAGATCGTCCCTTCGGCCTTGAACACCTGGATCATATCGCTCGTCATTTGGCAGAAATTATGGCACTCCGGCTCCCCGAGCGGCTTGCCACAAGCCCCCAAAGACCGGCGAGGGGACTGGGCGTTTTTCTTGGGATGGGATTTCTTCCTGAAACGTTTTTTCATTGCTGAAATTATCGTCCTTTTAGGAAGAGTTCTTCATCTGGAATTTACCTGGAAGAAACAGCTAGACCGTCACCGGCTCCGGGAGCGGAACAATAAATTTGACGCCCTTGGCGCGAAAAGGTTCGATCTTTGTAATGATCTCTCTGGAAAAATTCCATGCGAAGATCAGGACATAGTCCGTGGGATGTTCGTTGAGATGAGCGCTCGTCACGATGGGGATCTTCCGGCCCGGGACGAGCCGCCCTTGCTTGAGGGGATTGTCGTCGACGATATAATTGATCTCGTGCGGGGTCAGCTCACAAAAATTGATGATCGTTGAGGCCTTGGCCGGAGCGCCATAACCGGAGATCGTTTTCCCCTGCTTCTTGATCTCCGAGATCATGACCCCGAGTTTTTCTTTAAAACCCATCACTCGTGTGGCAAAATCCCGATAGACCTTTGGCTCCAGACAGCCCTTTTCTTTTTCTTCGCGCAGGAAGCGGTCCACGATCGCCGTCCGCGACCGAGGTCCCCCTTTTTTCTGTATAAAAACACGCAAGGACCCGCCGTGGGTACCGACTTCCGTAATGTCAAAGATCTCCATGCCGAAACGCTCCATGAGAAACCCGAGCGCAGTGACTCCGATGTAACAGACATGTTCGTGATAGATCATATCGAAAAACATTTTCTCGAGCATGGTCATAAGATAAGCGAATTCGATCACAAAAAAACCGTCGTCCGCGAGAAGCTCCCGGACGTTCCGGGTCACGGACTGGATATCGTCGATATGGGCGAACACATTGTTGGCGCTGATGGCATCCGCCCTCCCGTACTTCTCCACGATCTCCCGGACGGTCTCTTCCCCGAAATACCGGTTGAGCGTGATCACGCCCCGCTTATTCGCATCCCCGGCAAGATTTTTAGCGGGTTCGACCCCCACTCCCCGCATTCCCACCTTGTCATAACAGGAGACAAGCAGCCCGTCATTACTGCCGATATCGACCGCAAGAGGCTTGTCTTTTCCGGGGAGACGCTTTCTCACGTCCCCGGCGTATTCCGCGAAATGAGTCCGGAAAGTCTGGGTCGTGGAACTCACATAAAGATATTCGTCGAACATCAAATGGGCGGGCACCGAATGCGTCAGTTGGACAAGATGACATTTCGGGCATTTGACGACGGCAAGCGGACAATGAAATTCCGGCTTGGCCGCATCCTCCGTGCGCGGAAGATTATTTGCAAGCGGTTGGGAACCCAGATCAAGGAAGGCCTTCCCGAGCGGGGCATCGCAGTAACGGCATGTTTTTCTTCGAAGCGAGTCGTGGGTCATCGAGTCCTCATGCCGCAGGCGGCGGAAAAACTCCGGTGATCTTGCTGTGACGTATCACGATATGACCGCCGGAAAGGACCGAGATCTTCCCGTCTATAATTTGGGTCATGATGCCGGCGACAAATTCCGGGGTTTGCTGGCGCACCGCATCCTCGACCCCAAAAAGTTCACGGCGCATTTCCGTGTTCATCCCTCCCGGACAAACCGTAATGCATTGGAGCCCCGTTTCAGCATTCTCTTTGGCGATCGCTTGCGACAGCGCAAGCACTCCGAACTTGGCCGCCGAATAGGACACAAGACGCGGCACCGCTCGGGTTCCGGCCATGGAGGAAATATTAACAATGAGAGAGCGCGGCTGTTGCCTCATGATCGGGATCGCATGCTTGCACATCAGGAACGCCGTATCCAGATTCTGCCTGAAATGCTCCCGGAATTCCGCAAGTGAGACCTTCTCAACAGGGGCCAGCGGCGCGCAGTAGCCGGCATTGTTGATCAGGATATCGATGCGACCGGCCCGGCGTTTGATCCCCTGAAGCAGGGTCTTCACCGTTTTCTCGGAGGTGATGTCCCCAGCAAGAAGTTTGAAACGGCCGGAAGAAACGGCCTCTTTTGCTGCGGGCCAATATTTGCGGGTACGACTGATCCCGAAAACCGTATCGCCGGAATCGACGAATTGCGTGGCTAAAGCGAGGCCCAGGCCGCGACTGGCTCCAGTGATGACAATGATCCTACTCATCGCAAACTCGAATATCGAATGTCGAAATTCGAAACAAATTCAAAACTCGAAAACACCAATGTTTGAAACAATTTGAATTTTGATCATTCGGATTTGTTTCGCGCTTCGAATTTAGGATTTTGGATTTTAAAGTCATCGAAATTTATTTCGTCTTAAGTTCCTTGTTGAGGTAGCCTTCGATCACCGCATAGGCGATCGTGTCTGACTCGTATTTTCCGTCTTCACGTTCCCGGGTCGTAAGCGACAGGAAAACAGAGTCTTCGGTGAACTTCTGGGCATGCGCGACCATGGGAGGCGTACTCACGAGATCGCCGGCCTTCGCATAAAGGACCTGCTTGTTCGACGGATTATTCACTTCGCTGCAGTGGCTTTCATAGGCCCCGCTGATCAAATACATGTGCTGGATATCTTTCTTATGATAATGATTCGCGCGCACCGAACCTTTTCTGGAGGTGATATAGGCCACGTGCCCGGTAGAGCCTTCAAAGATATTGATGATCTCGCCGCGCGCGTCCACAAAAGCCGGCTTGATGTGTCTGATCGTCTCTAGTTCCATAATTTTTCCTTTCTTATGGCATCTCGAATAAGCAGGTTTCTATTTTGTTCTCTTTGGATGTAGGATGCAGGATGATGGATGACGTAAAAACAGGTTTGTTTCATCCCCATCCTATTTCCGTCATCCTACTATCAAAACTCACTGAACCAGGCGATGGTCCTTCGAAGTCCTTCTTTGAGCGGATACTTGGGCCGGAACCCCGTGACCTTTGTGATCTTGGAGATATCGGGACAGCGGCGCTTCGGATCGCTTTTGGAATAGACCGCGTGCGGCGGATCGATATGAACGATCTTCACCGGATACGGCATGGCCTTTGCAACATGCTGAGCGAGTCCAGCGACCGAGAGTTCGATCTCGGGATTCCCGATATTGAAGGACTCTCCATGAGCTTTCGAAAAAAGCACGCGGAAAATCATCTCGATCGCGTCACTGATATAACAAAAAGCGCGCGTGTTGCGGCCGTCGCCGTGGATCGGAAGCGGTTCTTTCCGGAGCGCATGTTCGATGAAATTCGGCAATACCCGGTAATCATCCGGACGGATACCGGGACCATAGACATTGAAAGGACGCACCATCTTGACCGGAACCCCGTAAACGTTCCAGAACGTTTCGCACATCGTCTCGCCGAAGCGTTTGGATTCGTCATAGCAGGCGCGCGGGCCGGTCACAGACACATTCCCGCGATACTCTTCGGTGGTGGGCACATGCTTGTTATCGGGATCTCCATAGACCTCGCTTGAGCTGGTAAAAGAAAACTCTTCACTTTTTTCTCGCGCGCCAGCTCCAGCATATTCCGCGTTCCGATCGTCCCGACGTCCATGGTTTCGACCGGGAACTTGGTATAATAGACCGGAGAAGCGATCCCCGCGGCATGAACCAAGTAATCGATCTTTTGATCCGTCTTGAAAGGTTCAATGACGTTATGCTTCTTGAAGATCAGATAATCATCCGAGACGATGAGCTGTTCGTACCCGGTGATGAAATTGTCGAGCAGAATGGCGGTCAGCTTCCGCTTCAGGACATGTTTATTAAGATAGCGGAAAAGAAGCACGATGTAATTGCCGAGAAAACCGCCCGCCCCTGTGACAAGAAAGGTCTTCCCTTCGAAATACTTGATCTGGTCCTTGAGATGCTTCGACAGTTTAACGATGTCTTCCTGGATGATCTTCGATCCATAAAGCTTCTCGTGATGCGATTGCGCTTTGGACATGAATTTTGTTCCTTCTTTAAAGGATGTGCGGTGGAATCCCAAAAATGAGTTGTGATTATAGCCTGATTGGTGTATTAGATTCAAACAAAAACATGGGGATCGGCGGATGGATGGAGGATGGAGCAAGACCCGTTTTTACATCATCCGCCATCCGCTATCCGGCATCCCTTTTTGAGAAACATCCAAAAATGCGTCCTATCCGTCAGATTATTGAATTTTTCTTGCAAAAAAAATGGCTGGGCATCCTCTTGATCCTGGGGCTGGCCTGGGGCGTGGGCATCTCCACGTTCTACCGCGGCGCCATCAGCCCGAGACAGCGCACGGATCTGACGGTATTCCTGAAGGCTGGTGAAATGGTCGCCGAGGGTCGGGCAAATCACATCTACGGGATCGAGAACGCACGGCACTGGCACTATGTCTATCCCCCGCTCATGGCGATCCTTTTAGCCCCGGTCTCAAAATGGCCCCTGGCAGCAACAGTCGGACTCGCCTTTTGCTTGTCACTTGCTTGCTTCGTCGGAACCGCAATGCTCTCTAGGCGCCTCCCTGAAAATGCCCGACCCGCACCCTGGCAAATCGTTCTGGCCATGATCTTTTGCCTCCCCATATTCCTGAGCACGATCACACGAGGGCAATTTGGCATCATCACACTTTTTTTTATGACCACTATTTTTTATAATTACCTTGCAGGTCGTAAAGTCCTGAGTGGCCTCCTTTTCGCGTTCGCCGTCACGCTCAAGATCAGCCCGCTCGCATTTCTCGTATTTTTCTTTCTTATGAAACGGGAGTGGAAAATCCTCCTGAGCGCTGCCGCAGGCTTTGCCATTTTCTTTTTCCTATTTCCTTCGACGATAATCGGATTTGATACAAATCTAGCGCTCATAAAAACCTGGCGAGGGCTGATGTCAGCCTCCCAATCGGACACCGCGTATCAACACTACCTCTGGGGGGAACTTTTCACCCCTTTTGCGGATAATCGTCAATCGCTCTATGCCGTTGTTACGCGTCTTACGTGGCCTTCCCCGGAACAATTCATCGGACACTCTAACGCGCTAGTTCGCTTTACCACATCAGGACTCGGGGTCCTGCTGCTCGGTCTTCCGTTCATCAGAACTCAACCTCTTTCTCCAAGAGCAGCGAAAAATCCTTTGGTTCTATTGGCGGAATTCTCGCTTTTCCCAATGATCATGCTTTTCACTTCTCCCGTAACCCAAATGCATCATTACACCGTCATTTATTTCCTATTCCTCGCAGCGCTCCTGCTGATGGATCGCGCTCCACGCGGGTCCTGGGCTCGCAAGTCCCTTGGGTTCAGTCTCTGGACCTGCGCGCTATCCTTGACATTGGGAATGATCTTTTCCGCGGCAGGTGATTGGGGGATCCCTTTGTGGGGATCGATGCTCTTGTGGGGAACGGTTCTTCGCTCTATTGAACTACAGAAGACCTAATTGCAACTTCGCCGCTTCGCTCATGCGGGTCGGATCCCAGGGCGGGTCAAAAGCGATCACTACGGACACTTTCTTGACGCTGGGGACGGTCTCAACACGGCGTTCGACATCTTTTTTGATAAGGTCCCCCATCGGACACATGGGGCTGGTAAAAGTCATACTCACTTCGACCGACTTTTTTCCTTCAGGGAGATCCTCGATCTTAAAGCCATAGATCAGTCCCAGCTCCACGATATTGACCGGGATCTCGTAGTCGTAACAAAGACGCAACTGGGCCCAGATCAGTTTTTCTAGAGAATCCTTCGGTTGAGATTCAGCCATGTTCATTCTGTCGTCACCTGCTTACCGGTTGGATCCAGACCTTCAAGCATGGTGTGCCACGCCAGTGACGCGCATTTGACGCGCGAAGGGAATTCACACACACCGCCGAGCGTCGCAAGCTTCCCGACCTTCGCCGCATCGAACGGTTCCCCGATCTCGCGGGAAAGCATCTTATGGACCTCCTCAAAAAGGGCTTTGGCTTCACCGCGCGTTTTTCCCTTAAGGGCCGCGGTCATCATCGAAGCGGAGGATTTCGAGATCGCACATCCTGAACCGTCGAAACTGATATCCTGGATCACGTCCCCCGCGAGCTTCAGATAGACCTTGAAGTGATCCCCGCAAAGAGGATTGTAGCCCTCGACCATCCGGTCGGCGTCCGCCATGGCGCGAAAATTCCTGGGGTTCTTGTTATGATCCATGATCATCTGCTGATAAAGCTCGCGAATATCTCCGTTCACCGGAACACCTCGGTGACTTCATGAAGCACCGCTGCTAAACGATCGATCTCTTCGCGTGTATTATAAAAAGCGAACGACGCGCGGGTCGTCGCAGGAACATTGAAGCGCTGCATCACGGGCATGGCGCAATGGTGCCCCGCGCGGATCGCGATCCCCTGACGGTCCAGGATCGTCCCGATGTCATGCGCGTGCGCCTCGCCCAGCACGAAGGAAAGTATGGCGGATTTATGCTTCGCGGTCCCGATAAGCCGGAGACCCGGCACCTGTAAGATCTTTTCGGATCCGTATTTTAAAAGCTCCTGCTCATACGCCTCGATCCGCTCAAGACCGATTGAACGGATATAATCGATCGCCACGCCGAGCCCGATCACCCCCGCGATATGCGGCGTTCCGGCCTCGAATTTATACGGCAAATCATTGTAAGTCGTTTTTTCAAAACTCACCGAACGGATCATGTCGCCCCCGCCTTGATAAGGGGGCATCTTCTCCAGGAATTCTTTTTTACCATAAAGCACCCCGATCCCGGTCGGCCCAAGAAGTTTGTGCCCGGAAAAAACATAAAAATCGCAATCGAGGTCCCGGACATTCACGGGAGTATGCGCCACGGCCTGCGCGCCATCGATCATCACCGGAATCCCCTTCGCGTGCGCGAGGCGCACGATCTCCTTGACCGGATTGACCGTCCCGAGTGCGTTGGAAACATGAATGACCGACACGAATTTTACTTTGTCCGTGAGGAGCTTTTCAAACTCCTCCAAAATAAGCTCGCCTTGATCGTTGATGGGAGCCACTTTAAGCTTGATGCCAGTCTCTTCTTCAAGCATCTGCCAGGGAACGATATTGGAATGGTGCTCCATGTGCGTGATCAGGACTTCGTCGCCCGCCTTGAGAAAAGTCCGTCCGTAACAATGAGCCACAAGGTTGAGCGCTTCTGTGGTCCCGCGCACAAAGATGATCTCCTTGTCTGAGGCGGCACTGATGAATTCCTGGACCTTGTGACGCGCGGTCTTGTAGCGTTTGGTCGCCTGCTCGCTTAGGCAAAAAATACCGCGGTGGATATTCGCGTTCTCTTTGGAATAATATTGCGTCAGGGCATCGATCACCACCTGGGGCTTTTGCGTCGTTGCGGCATTATCCAGATATGTGAGCGGCTTTCCATAAACCTGCTCGCTCAGGATCGGAAAATCCCGGCGTATCTTTTCCACATCCCATCCCGTTCCCTGACCCATGATTTACTCCTTTGCGCTATAGAGTTGTTTCGCCAATTTTTCACTTACAAGTTCGGATAAGATTTCTTTCATAAAGCCCAGGCTTGAACGCTCGATCACTTCCCGCGCAAATCCTTCGGCCAACATGCGTCCGGCTTCTTTCTCGTCGATCCCGCGGGAACGCAAATAAAAAAGCTCGTCCTCTTGAAGCTGTCCCACGGCCGCGCCGTGACTGCATTTGACGTCATCCGCCAGGATCTCGAGCTGTGGCTGGGTATCGACCTTCGCGGTATCCGAAAGGAGCAGGTTTTTATTGGTTTGATGCGCGTCGGTCCGCTGGGCGTCCTGGCGTACCCGGACCTGCCCGCGAAAAACGCCGCTGGAATTCCCGGCCAAAAGCCCCTTGAAAAATTGGTCGCTTTTCCCGTCCGGTTTTTGGTGGTCCACAAAAGTCTGATGATCCAGCACCTGGTCCTTATCGCCCAAGTAAAGTCCGTTCAATTCGCACGAAGCGCCTTCCGCCGTGAGTGCCACCCGACAATCATTTCGCATCAAACGGGCTCCCATTGAAAGCGCGAACGAAACGAAAGAGCTCTCACGGCGCTGGATCACTTGCGTCGTGGCGACATGAAAAGCCTCGCAGCTCTCCCGCTGGATCTTGCAATGTTCCATCCGGGCGCCTTTTTCAAGAACAATTTCCGTCACGGCATTCGTGAAATAACTTTTTCCGTCTCCCGCCACGTAAGTTTCCACGACTGCGGTTTTGCTTTTTTCCCCGATCAAAATGAGATTCCGGATCTGGAACGCGCTTCGGTCCCCGGAAGCAAGCGTGAAGAATACTATATGGACCGGTTCCTTAATGGTCCTGTTGTCGGGGACACGGATAAGAAGACCTTGCTGGAATAAACCGCCGTTCAATGCCGAAAAAGCATCCTTCCCGGCGATCGCGTACCGGCCCAGATGCGCCTCCACAAGATCGAACCGCGAGAGGATCGCCTCGCCAAGATCGTTCACCTCGACCCCTTCCTCCACCGAAGAATGCTCGCGCAAAAATTTCCCGTTCACCACGAGCAGAAAATTGCGGCCGCTCTTCCGCTTGAGCGCTCCAAGGGTCTCCGGAGACAATTCCGGGGCCGCTTCGTGAAAATCAAATGATGTCTCCCGGATTGCTGTTACGTCCGTGTAGCGCCAGGCGTCATCTTTTGGCGTCGGAAATCCCTTTTGGGTAAATGCAGTCATCGCCTCTTCACGCAGACGGAGAAGCCACGCGGGTTCGTTTTGCCCGCTTTTCTTAACTTTCTCAAACGCCTTAATGTATTGTTCGACCGCTTCAATCATAATCGGCACCCGACTAAAGACCTGAGACAAGAGACTAAAGTCTCCGGTCTCTAGTCTGTAGTCCTTAGTCTCCTTTCACCCACTCATACCCTTTTTCTTCAAGCTTGAACGCCAAGTCCTTGTCTCCGGAAAGAACGATCTTGCCGCCCATCAGAACGTGCACAAAATCGGGCGTAATGTAATTGAGCATTCTCTGATAATGCGTGACTAAAATGAACGAGCGATCGGGATTGCGCAAACGGTTCACGCCTTCGGAGACGATCTTCAGAGCATCAATATCCAATCCGGAATCGGTTTCATCTAGAATGGCGAGCTTCGGATTCAGCGCCGCCAGCTGAAGGATCTCATTGCGCTTTTTTTCACCGCCGGAAAACCCTTCATTCACGGGACGGTTCAGGAAACTCTCGCCCATCTCCACGATCTTCATTTTTTCTTTAAGGAATTCCAGAAATTCCATCGCGTCGAGTTCCTCGAGCCCTTTGGCTTTCCGCATTTCATTGACGGCAGCCTTCAGGAAGTACGCATTATTAACACCCGGAATATCGATCGGGTACTGGAACGCGAGAAAAACGCCCTGACGTGCCCGGTCCTCGATCGCCATCTGAAAAAGGTCTTTCCCCTCGTAAGTCGCGCTTCCACGCGTCACGGTATACGACGGATGGCCGGCCAGCACACGCGTCAACGTACTTTTTCCCGAACCGTTCGGCCCCATGATGGCGTGCACCTCCCCGGCCTTGACCGAAAGATCGATCCCTTTCAAAATTTGGACGCCTTCAACGCTGACATGTAAATCCTTGATCTCTAGCATTTTAAACTCCCTTGATACTTTGATATTTTCACTTGATCCATAAAGTTCACCCCACACTTCCTTCCAAAGTCACATTCATCAACCGCTGGGCCTCGACGGCGAATTCCATCGGCAGATTCTTGAACACTTCCTTGCAGAACCCATGAACGATCATGGAGATGGCATTCTCCGTGGACATCCCGCGCTGCCGGCAATAAAAAAGCTGGTCTTCGTTGATCCGGGAAGTCGTGGCCTCATGCTCGGCGCGCGAGGTCCGATTATGGACCTCCAACGTAGGGAATGTGTTCGCACAGCACCGGTTCCCCATCAATAAGGAGTCGCATTGTGTGTAATTACGGGACCCTGCGGCACGCGGCACCATCTTCACAAGACCGCGGTAGGTGTTCTTGCCGAAGCGCGCGGAGATCCCTTTGGAAATAATCGTACTTTTGGTGTTTTGCCCGAGGTGGATCATCTTGGTTCCGGTGTCGGCCTGCTGGTGGTTATTGACCACCGCCACGGAATAAAATTCCCCAATCGAGTGATCGCCCTTCAAAATACAGCTGGGATATTTCCACGTGATCGCGGAACCGGTCTCAACCTGCGTCCACGAGATCTTGGAATGCGCCCCCTGGCAAAGTCCCCGCTTCGTCACAAAATTATAAATACCGCCCTTACCTTCTTTGTCTCCCGCGTACCAGTTCTGCACCGTCGAATATTTGATCGAGGCTTTTTCATGTGCCACGAGCTCGACCACCGCGGCGTGAAGCTGGTTCTTGTCGCGGATCGGCGCGGTACAACCCTCCAGATAACTCACAAAACTTCCCTCGTCGGCCACGATCAAGGTCCGTTCGAACTGACCCGTGTCCATCGCGTTAATGCGAAAATAAGTGGAGAGCTCCATCGGACAACGCACGCCCTTGGGAATATAACAAAAAGAGCCGTCGCTAAAGACCGCAGAATTAAGCGCCGCGAAAAAATTGTCCCTTACCGGCACCACGGAACCCAAATATTTTTTCACAAGCTCCGGATGCTCGCGCACCGCCTCCGAAAAAGAGCAGAAAATGATCCCGTATTCTTTGAGCTTCGCTTTGTAGGTTGTCGCGACCGAGACGCTGTCAAAAACCGCATCAACCGCCACTCCCGCAAGAATCTTTTGCTCCTCGAGCGGGATCCCGAGTTTTTCATAGGTCTTAAGAACCTCTTGATCCACGTCCGCGAGGCTTTGGGGGCCGTCTTTTTTCTGCTTCGGCGCAGAATAATAAATGATGTCCTGATAATCGATCTTGGGATAACGGACGCTCGACCAGTCGGGCTCTTTCATTTTGAGCCATTCGCGATAGGCGGCGAGCCGCCACTCGAGCATGAACGCAGGCTCGTTTTTCTTTTTGGAAATGAAACGGATCGTGTCCTCACTCAAACCTCGCGGTGCGGCATCCGACTCAACCGGGGTCACGAACCCGTAAGCGTAATCCTTGGGGATAAAATCTTTTGCGTCCGTCATAGTTTCTTTCTCGGGGCAACCATGGGCGCCGGCGACTTGACGAGGCCTATCACATCTTCGGCGATCATCTTAAGCGTGATGGTCTCGTAAAGTTCGTCCAGAGTTTTTTGTGTTTTGTACCAAACCGGTTTTAATTTACAGAGTGAAAAATGGGTACAAACAATGCTCTTCCGGTGCTTGATGTCGCAAAAAGCCTCGAAGGTACTTCCTTCCAAAGCCTGGATGATCTCCTTCAGGGTGATATCTTTCGAGGGACGGGTCAAGGTCCATCCGCCTTTGTTCCCCTGCTGGGACGTGGTGATGCCCGCTCGCCGCAAGCCCTGCAGGATCTTCTCCGTAAAAGTTATAGAGAATCCTTCATGCTCGGCGATCTCTTTGGCAACACTCGCCCCCGGCCAAGGTTTCTTGGCCATATGGGCCAGACAAATCACTCCGTATTCTGTCTTGGTGGTGTACCTCATGGTTTCCATTTCCCAAGCTCTGTAGAGCAGGTTTAAACTCGCCCTACATTATGTTAGTGCTACTTGAATTGTATCAAACCGGACTATTTTTGTCCAGTTCAGAAACTTAAATTACAACATATTTAAGTCGCTATGGATAATGAAGTTGGGAGAATTTTCAGGGCTTACGAAAAAATAGATTTTTCATCAGATCCGGCCAACCACCCTCCATCGGCTCAGGGCCTTTGGATCGAATGACTTTGATTGTAATGCGGTTACCACTTCCCCACGGCCAAAGAAGGGCACATTCGGAATATTCTCCGTCCGAACGAAAATACATCGTCTGATCCTCCCGGATCCCTCCGTAGGGTCCGGCATGCTCTTTCGCCTCTGGAGAAGGAGGACGGCCTTCGGGTTTGAGGGGGGCGCCAAAATAAGCCGTCAGGATCTTGTGCCAAGGATCGAGACCGGCTTTGGAGATCACGGCTTCAAAATAATCCTCCGTCTGACCGCGTGACTCTTCGAACTTTAGGGCTTGAATCTGGGTAAGAAGATCTTGGAATGTCATAGCGGTTTCCTCTGAGGTGCAGGTTGGGATGCATCGAACCGAAGTGTGCGAATGACGGCAAGAAACGAAGGATAGGTCAAAGCAAACCCTTCCTCCGTATCCTTGAACGTGATAGAAAAAAGTTTTCCCTGATGAACCAGGACATAATTGATGTACTTGCCCGGGAGCTTGCCTTCCATGGTGTTTTTAAACTCACCCGGCTTCAGCGTATAAACGCAAAACTTCGCCTTTTCCCCTCCGAGAAGGGTCGCGTTCTGCGTCCGGATATCGATCGATCCGAATTCCGGGCTGAAGAGATCTTCCCATTTCAGCTGATCGACCGTCCTGACCTCATCGAGATTTCTTTTCGTAATATGGAATGTGGCCAAAGTCCCTTTTTTCCCGTAAGAAACGACCACCCCCTGAAGCGGAAGCGGGAGCTCCATCCAATCCTTGGAGGGGTTGATCGAGAACCCTTTCGACGGAGATTCAATTTTCTCCGCGCGGAGAAATACGGAGGGAAGCATCACGAACAAAACGATCGTTAGAGCGAGCGTTTTCCGCGACAAATTAATCAACCTCGTTGATGGAAAGAATACGGTCAAAAAGAGATCCGACCCAGGAACGGCCGTTCAGCTCCAGGTCCGACACCACCACCTGGTTGATCCTGTTCTTTTCGTCCGCGACACGGTCTTCTCCCGTACGCTCGGCCCATGTCGAATGGATCGCATAGAACTGATCGTTCACAGTCCCGAGGTAGATCATCTCATGCTTCGGCATCTTAAGCAGTGTGATTCCGGGACGCGCGGACCTCAGCGTTGCTTTTCGCGCCGCTTCATCTTGAAAAGGCTGGAAATATCCCAGTTGGGTCCCGACCATGGCCTGCTGTTTGGAATCGCGCGGAAGATCCACCCCCATGCTCAGAAAAACATCGTGCGTGAATCCCGAACAATCGCGCCCGTTGTACATTCCGCCCCAGCCATAACGCGCCGCCAAAAGTTTGAATGCCTGGCGGATCACGTTCGCCTGGCTGTAGACGGGAAAACCTTTGGTCACATCACTTTTCCGGCGGATGTAACACTTCGTAAGCCCCACGTCCCCGCCCTCTTTACGGTATGGCATCCACACGGGATAAGGTCCTTCGAAGGACTTGGACGACGCCATTGGGATCACGGTCCCCATGCTCGGCCGTTGAAAAATATCCTTCAGGGTTGCGTCACGAAACACGGGGACACTCTCCCCCGTGACGTCAAGAAAACCTCCGGTTTTTAAGCGCGTCTTCAGTTCTTCCCGGCCCTCGAAGATCGCGATATCTTTCGACTTGACCCACCCCCGGACATACGGCGCCTGAATATAGAACCATTTTCCGTCACTTGAAGTATGGTAGATCGCCACCGGCGTCCAAAGTTTGATGAGCGAGAATTGCAGCTGGTCGAATTCGACGTCCCCCTTCCCTTCGATCATTTCGACCGTTGTCGGGATCGCGCGCACCGAAGTCGCGCGAGTCGCCACGCCCCATTTCACTTTGATCTTGGCGGGCACCTGGTCGATCTGCACAAGCGGCTTAATCTCTTCTTCGAAGAAACTTTTGGGGACCACTTTATCGTTCACATCAAAAAGTTTTCGGTTTTTGAGGGTATCATATTCCAGTTGAAGCTGATCGACCACGGACTTCCCCGGGCGGCTCTTGTCGAGCTTCAGCACGTCAAAATTCTCCGGCACCATGTGCTTGATCTCCTCATTGAAATGCTTCATCTGATCCATCGTCTTGATGGATTTTTCCGCGCCCGGAATACGCCTGATCCAGTATTCCGCCGACTGCATCGCGGGAGTGGCGCTCGTAAGGATCATGGGACCCTTGGGAAGAGGCGGAAGCTCTTCTTCGGCATACACGCTAGAAAAAATAAGAAGGAAGGCGCTCAAAAATAAAATGCTTTTCTTCATGAAGAACTCCGTTTTAAGCTGTGGGATGTGCAACGCCATGCATAATCTACTCAGAAAAACCGCTTGTGGCCACGAAATTTGTGTCTTTTTTAACGACTGGAACGCGATCAGGCTTGATGCTCGCAGGATCTTCGAAGGATCCCCTGCCCGGCCACTGACCCGCTCGCCCAGGCCCACTGGAAATTGAACCCGCCGATACGGCCGTCCACATCCAGGACCTCTCCCGCAAAAAAAAGACCGGGGCATAGCTTTGATTCCAGTGTCTTCGCATCAACTTCGTTGATATCCACCCCGCCGGCTGTGACCTCAGCCTTATCATAACCTTGGGAACCGCTCACCGGGACCGGAAAACTAAAAAGTGAATGAAGGAACGACTCTCTTTCCTTTTTTGAAACTTGATCGAGTCTCATCTTCGGATCGATCCCGTGTTTATTGAGGAGAATTTCCACGAGCCTCTCGGGAAAATAGGCCGCGAGAGAACGCTTCCAACTCCGATCGGCATGGACTGCGACTGAACGCGCCACCTCAGTAACAATGTCCGCCTCGCGGCGCGCCGGAAGAAAATTCACTCTGAACTCTTTACGCTTCGCATCGCAGCGAAGCCACGGCCCGCTGATATCCAGCACCGCCGGTCCGCTAAATCCGACATGCGTGAAAAGCAACGCCCCGCCGCTTCGGGCAATCTTTTTTTCGTCCGCCAGAATCGAAAGTTCGACCGGCAGCGTGATCCCTGCGAGGCTTTTCCAATCGGGGTCATCTGTAATGAGAGGCGTCAGGGCAGGCGCGGTCGGAACAATAGAATGTCCCTGAGATCTCGCAAGCAGATAACCCGACCCGTCGCTCCCTGTCCCCGGGTAGGACAAACCTCCGGTCGCGATCACGAGCATTTTGGCAGAATATTCAAAACCCTCTCCGGCGACGCAAAAGTTCCCGCGCGCTTTGGAAACGGTCTTGACCTTCTTTTCCTGTTCGATCACAACGCCGGCCCGGCGGGAGGCATCAAGCAGCGCTTGAAGCACGACTTGTGCGGACTGCGCCTTTGGAAAATACTTGGTCCCCTCTTCGAGGACCATCTCCACGCCGAGTTCTTTAAAAAATTCAAGAGTTCGCTCGGGAGGAAATGCCCGGAGGATATTACGCACGGTGCGCGACCCGGCGGTCTGATAATCTTTTTCGGTGACTTTGAGATTGGTAACATTGCACCGGCCGCCGCCGGAGATGAGAAGCTTGGCCCCGATCGTCCCGCTGCCGTCAAGCACCAAAGTCCGAAGCCCGGCTCCGGCGCAAGGGATCGCGGCCATAAGACCCGCCGGTCCCGCGCCAATAATCATGACATCCCAGGATTTTTCCAGCATGTCTCCTCCAATAAAAAAGGACAGCTCCATTGGAACCTGGAACTGTCCTTTTTGAAAAAATTACTTGGAAAGAACGACGACTTTATTCATGGCGACCTTCTCATAGGGTTTGTCCTGACCGTCACGCGGTACCCGCGCGATCTTAAGGACCACATCCATACCTTCGGTCACCTGCCCAAAAACGGCATGCTTGTCATTCAAGAATGGGGTCGGGACTTCGGTGATAAAGAACTGACTGCCGTTGGTGTTGGGCCCGGCATTCGCCATGGAAAGAACGCCCGGCTTATCATGACGCAGCTTGCTTGAGAACTCGTCCTTGAACTGGTATCCCGGCCCGCCCATGCCCGTCCCCGTCGGATCGCCGGTCTGGATCATGAAGTTCGGGATGACGCGATGAAAAATGATCCCGTCATAAAAACCTTTGTTGGCGAGCGTTACGAAATTCCCTACCGTCTTCGGCGCTTCGGCCGCATACAGGTCCGCGTAAATATCTCCCAGCGTGGTCTCGATCTTGATCTTCACAATAGTGTCATCCTTTACTGTTTCGGGGGTTGGGGTGGAAGTCAGAGGCGTTGGAACCGGCGTCGCAACCGGCATGACCTTGGGGGCTTGCGCCGCGCATCCCGCAAGAAGAAGACAATAAGAGAGTAGAAACCATTTTTTCATGGTGACTCCTTTCAGTGAGTTGGTTTGTTGATAATACCTTCTGCTTTACGAAGAACCTAGTCTTTTACCCACGGCCACACGCGCCATGGCCTTACGCTCGTTCTCGGTCAGATATCTTTTACGCAGCCGGACATTCTTCGGCGTGATCTCGACAAGCTCGTCCTCTTCGATGAACTCCAGAGCAAACTCAAGCGTCATTTCTCTCGGGGTGATCAGTTGGATCGCTTCGTCGGCTCCGGACGAACGCATATTAGTCTGCTTTTTCTCGCGGATGGCGTTCACGACCAGGTCATGCCCTTTGTTGTTCACGCCAATGATCATCCCTTCATAAAGGATCGTCCCGGGCTGAACAAAGATCTCTCCGCGCTCTTGAAGCCCCCAAAGCGAATAGGCGACCGTCTTCCCGTCAAATTGGGATATTTGCACACCGGATTGACGTTCGGGCATCTCGCCTTTGAACGGCTGATATTCGAAAAAATTTTGATACAACATTCCCGTCCCGCGCGTCATGACCATAAATTCATTACGGAAACCCAAAAGCGCGCGCGACGCGACCAGAAATTCCATGCGGACCGTCCCACCCACCGCGCTCATGTTCATGTGCTTCATCTCAGCGCGGCGCTTGCCCAGGGCCTCGATGACAGAACCCTGATAGCCGGGATCCACTTCGATGGTGACTTCTTCCACGGGCTCATAAAGCTCCCCTTCAATCGTTTTTACAATGACCTTCGGCGGAGAAACTTCCAACTCATAACCTTCGCGGCGCATCGTCTCGATCAGGATCGCGAGATGCAATTCCCCGCGGCCGGAAACCTTGAAGCGTTCCCCTCCTTCCACCTCTTCCACCTTGACCCCGACGTTCATCATGGCTTCATGCTCAAGTCGCTCACGAATGTGCCGGGAGGTCAGGAACCGGCCGCCGTCCTTTCCGGCAAGCGGGCTGGTGTTGTGGGAAAAATTCATAGAGATCGTAGGCTCATCGATCTTCAAAGTCGGCAGCGCCTCGGGCTTGTCCGGAGAAGCCAATGTCTCCCCCACCTTGATATCATCGATCCCGGCGATCGAAATAATGTCCCCAGCCATCGCGTCCTGGGTCTCAACGCGTTTGAGCCCCTGATACTTCAGGATCTTGGTCACCTTGCCGCGGATCACTTCACCGCTGTGCTTCACGACGACCATGGGATCGCCATAACGGATCTGCCCGTGAGCGATGCGGCCGATCGCAATGCGCCCCACATAATTATCATAATCCAGCATGGTCACAAGCATCTGGAACGGCTGCTCGGGGTCCGCGATCGGCGGCAGCACCCGGTGCAAAATGGTCTCGAGAAGAGGCGTCATGTCCTTGTGTTCATCTTTAAGGTCCAGCACCGCCCACCCTTCCCGGCCAGAGGCATAGACCACGGGAAAATCCAGCTGTTCATCGGTGGCGTTGAGTTCACAAAAAAGATCGAACGTCATGTCCATCACTTCATGGGGCCGGCAATTCAGGCGGTCCACTTTATTGACCACAAGGATCGGCTTGAGATGAAGGGCGAGCGATTTTTTCAAGACGAACTTGGTTTGAGGCATCGGTCCGTCGTAGGCATCGACTAAGAGCAGGACGCCATCGACCATCTTGAGGATGCGCTCCACCTCGCTGCCGAAATCCGCGTGCCCCGGGGTATCGACGATATTGAATTGCACATCTTTGTAACGGAAGGAGGCGTTTTTGGAAAAGATCGTGATCCCTCGCTCACGCTCCAGGTCGTTCGAATCCATGATAGTGGATTCTCCCTCCTCGAACTTGTAAGCGCCGCTTTGCTTTAAGAGGGCATCCACTAGCGTGGTCTTTCCGTGGTCGACGTGAGCGACAATGGCGACATTCCGGACATCTTTACGTCTTTTATGGGTCGACATAGATCCTTATTGAGAAAGCCGGGACACGAGCCCGGCTTTTCAGGAAAATTCTGAATGAAAACTGGAGGAGTTTGAATCTAAAAAACCGGGGCAATACTGAGGATTCCTTGCTTTAAAATATATAAGAGCTCAGCTAGTCCTGGTTATCCTTACGGCTCGATAAAAAACCGGGGCCCGGTTTTAAGACCGGGCCCCAGGCGTCATGAACTTTTAGATCTTGACGACGTTGACCGCTTGATCGCCCTTAGGACCTTGGGTGATCTCGAACTCCACGGCCTGACCTTCTTCCAAAGACTTGTAGCCTTCGCCCTGGATCGCAGTGTGATGGACAAACACATCGGCGCCATTCTCAGGCGTGATGAATCCATAACCTTTTTGATTATTGAACCACTTAACTTTACCTTTTGCCATTACGGTGAATCTCCTTCGTTATGTTGCGCGTCCCCCGGGACAAAGCGCCCCCGAGGAGGACATCATTTTTGATGGCGTACTATACGTTAAATCACTCTATCTTGCATCATATTTTTGAGGGGTTTTTTAATCCGGCTTTAAGGACCGACGAAGCACCCCGTGCATGGCCCCCTGAATGGCTTTCTCCAGCGCCTCAGGCTGGTCGGTCCCGATATAGTATTTCCCGTCACCCCTTATTTTAAGTTCCACGAAACGAAATCCAGACACATTAAAAAACCAACCCTTTCCGGGCCAACCATGGATCCCCCAGACCCAGCAACGGGACTTGGCGACCTGACAAGATTCGATGTCAGACAGAGGAAATTGCATGTGAATGAACCCGGGACCGAACCAGAGCTTGACGTATTCCCCTTCCACGGAAACGGTCAGAGTTGAGAACAAGATGCTGACAATTCCCGGGACGAGAAGAAAAATCGGCGCCTCAAGCGCCAGGACCACTAAAGCGGCCAGGATCATTGAAATAATGATGACATAGCCGACCTGCGTGTGTTTGTAGGGCATGATCCACCTCCCAGTACGATTGCTGAATGAGATGCGTTAGATCTTTTCCCAGTGGAGAACTTCGGAGAGGGTGCGGCGTTTCTGTTGCTTCGCTTCGCGGGTCGCCCATCCGACCGAGATCAGGCTGACGAGCTTCAGGTGCCCCGGAGCACCGAGGAGCCTCGACACTTCTTCGCAATATTCCTTCTTATCCCCCGCAATCCAACAGGTGCCAAGCCCCAAGTCGGTCGCCGCAAGAAGAATATTCTCCGTCGCCGCCGAACCGTCCTCGAGGTAATATTTGGTATCCTGGCAGAAAACCACAATGCAAGCGGTCGACTGCTTCAGGAAAACACCGGTGCTGATGATCCCCGCGAGTTTATCGAGCATCGCGCGCCCCATGATCACCACAAACTCCCACGGCTCGACCGCCCGGGCGCTCGGCGCACGCCGCCCCGCATCAATGAGTTTTTCCAACATCGCTTTAGGGACGGGTTGGTTTATATAATCGCGAACGCTGGCACGCTTCGCGAGGGCATCAAAAGTTTCCATGATTCACCCCTTTTTTACAAGCGCTGCACTGAACAACTCATAAAAATTATAGAAAGTTTAGCGCTGTACTTGTTTTCAATTATTTTTTTTATCGAGAACAAAGTACGCCATCTTCTTACCGAGTTCATAGCAAGCGGCGAGTTGCCCTTCATCCGGAGCATAGACCACCGAAAGCAAAGGCTGAACGATCTCCACGCCGGCCGCGGCAAGCGTATTCTGGAGCGATTGGATCGCGACCCCGGACCAGCCGTAGGAACCGAAGGCGCAGCCGATCCGGTTCTTCGGACGCAGTCCTTTGAGACATTCCATGAAAGAGGTCATGTTCGGCAGGATCCCGCTGTCATGGTTGGAGGAGCCCACGATGAAGGCCTTGGCATCCAGCATGTCGTGGATCACTTCGGTGCGGTCCGCTTGGGCCATATCGTAAAGTTCGTATTTGACCCCGGCGTCGTTGATTCCGTCCACGATCTTTTGCGCCATTTTGGCGGTCGAGCCCCACATCGTTTCATAAACCACGACGATCTTGGGCTTGGTTTCATTGGTGGCCCAGCGTTTGTAGGCTTGAATGATCTTTCCCGGATCCTTTCGCCAGCTGAGTCCGTGAGAGGTCGCGATCATCTTGATGGGAATGGCCATCCTTTCGATCTCCGCGAGCCGCTGGCCGATCAAATGGCTGAAGGGCCAAAGAATGCCGGCATAATACTTTCCCGCTTCCTCCATGAGCGTTTCCTGCGGCACTTCATCATCAAAACGTTCACTGGCGGCATAATGCTGTCCGAAGGCGTCGTTAGAAAAAAGGATCTTGTCCTCGACAAGGTAGCTCATCATGCTGTCCGGCCAATGGATCATCGGGATCTCGATGAAACTGAGCGTCCGCTTGCCGAGACTCAGTTTGTCGCCCGTTTTAACAGGCAGGAAATTGAGTTTCTGATGATAGTAACGTTCAAGTCCCTGTCCGGCGCGCGCGCTTCCATAAATTTTGGCCTTGGGACAAAGTTTGACGAGCGCGGGCAGCGCCCCGGAATGGTCGGGTTCGATGTGATTGGTGATGATGGTATCGATCTTTTCGGGCGGAATCACGCTTCGGATCCTCTGGAGCATTTCCTCCGCAAAGGGACCGTAGACCGTATCGATCAACGTGATCTTCTCATCAAGGATCAGGTAAGCATTGTAGGTCGTGCCGCGCTTGGTGGTAAAAGTCTGCCCGTGAAAATGGCGGGCATTCCAATCGATCGCTCCAACCCACCAGATGTTTTCAGCGATGGGGATCGCTTTCATCTTAGGATCTCTTTTTTTTGTTGTTTAAAACCAGGGCCGTGTTATCCATCACGGCTCCCGTATGAGCGCTCAGGACGTGGCGGGCATATCTTCCGAGCCATCCTCCCGTGACTTTCGGAACAAAGGGCTTGAGCTTTGAAAGCCGTTTTTTGATCTCCTTGGCCGAAAGTTCCACATTCATCGTCTTCTTTTCGGCATCGATCTTGATGCGATCGCCATTTTTGATGATCGCGATCGGCCCGCCTGCCGCGGCCTCCGGAGAAATATGCCCGATACAAAGCCCGCGCGTCCCGCCGGAAAAACGCCCGTCTGTCACAAGCGCCGCCTTAATCCCCCGGCCCTTGAGCGCCGAAGTCGGCGAAAGCATCTCCTGCATCCCGGGCCCGCCTTTCGGTCCTTCATAGCGGATCACCACCACATCGCCATCTACCACTTTCCCCTTGAGGATCGCCGCGAGCGCGCTTTCCTGGGAATCGTAGCACTTCGCGCGCCCTGTAAATTGCATCATGCCCTTGTCCACTCCCGCGGTTTTTACCACCGAACCTTCCGGCGCAATGTTCCCGTAAAGAATGGCCAGGCCGCCTTCTTCGGAAAAAACTTTTTTTCCTGTGCGGATCACATCCCCATCCGCCGCCGGGGCTTTGTCGACCATGTCTTTCAATATACCGGTACACGTTTTCACATCCAGTTTCAGAGGCGCTCTTCCGTCCAGGGCCACCGCTTTGAGGATGGCCGCGATCCCACCGACGCGGTCCACATCTTCCATATGAACATCCGGCCGGGACGGAGAAACCTTGCAAAAGGTAGGCGTCAACTTGGCGAATTTATTGATCCGCTCAAGCGGATAAGAGATCCCGGCTTCGCAGGCAAGCGCGAGCGTGTGAAGGACCGTGTTACTCGATCCCCCCATGGCAAGATCCAGAATGAACGCATTATCAATCGCCTGGGGCGTGACAATATCTAGCGGGCGAATATTATTTTTCAGAACATATTCCAGCGTCTCCGCGGCGCGTTCCACCAGTTGGATCCGCCCGGGATTCACGATCCATGTCATTTTCTGGCGGTCCACCCAAGCCGCCGCAGGAATGGTCCCGTTACCGGGCTGCGCCAAACCGATCACCTCAGCCAAACAGTTCATCGAATTGGCCGTGAACATTCCCGCGCAGCTCCCGCAAGTGCGGCAGGCGGTATTGGCGAGATTCTCGAGCTGGTCCGGAGACATTTTTCCGGCGGCCTCACTTCCCACGCCTTCAAAGATCGTGATGAGATCAGTATTCTTTTGTCCCGCAAGCATCGGCCCGCCGCTCACATAAACCGACGGGATATTAAGCCGGACCATCGCATTCAGCATTCCGGGAATGATCTTGTCACAGTTCCCGATCCCGATCCAGCCGTCGCAAGGATGGGCCCCCACGATGCTCTCGATCTGGTCCGTGATGAGTTCACGAGAGGGCAGCGAGTACTTCATCCCGAAGTGGCCCATGGCAATGCCGTCGCAGATCGCCGCGCCAATATTCGCGTACCAAACGTTATAGCCCTTGGCCTTGAGGGCGGCGACCAGTTTCTCACCCAGAAGATTCAAATGAACATGCCCCGGGATATGGGTCGTGTAGGAATTGATGACTGTCACGAATTTTTTCTTCCGGTCGGCCACGTTCCCGAGCACGCCCGCAGCCACCATCAGCCCCGCGGCCGGCAGCATATGCATGCCTTCGCCGACCACACGGCTTCCATATTTTTGAATCGCTTCGATCCCGGGATTCACGGCTTTTCTCATACAGATTCCTTTCCTTCCGTACCGATGGAAAATTCGATTTCCGCCACAGAAGAGGACGGCGGTTTGGGGGCCGCCCCCGTGTAGCGCAGCATGGCATCGACGGCCGCCTGGGCACGCGCGCGAATGTCTTCTTCCACGGTGATAACATACTGCATTTTTTCAAGCGATGTTTTCACATCTTTAATCGTGATCATCTTCATCATGGGACAGATCAGAAAGTCCGAGGCCACGTGGAATACCTTGTCCGGATTTTCCTTCTGCATCCGGTGAAGCAATCCGACCTCGGTCCCAACAATAAAGGAAGAACTGGCCGGCTGCGATTTGACATATTTCAGCATTCCGGAGGTACTCCCCACAAAATCGGCAAACTCCAGGGCCTCGGCCTTACATTCCGGATGCATGATCATTTGGGCCTTCGGCCACTTTTTCTTCGCTCGCGCCACCGCGAAGGTCGACAAAAGCGCGTGCGTCGGACAGCAACCATCCCACAGGATCAGATCGCGCCCTGTCATCTTCGCCGCGTAATGCCCCAGATTATAATCCGGGACAAAAAGGATCGGCCGATCCCTATTGATCGAACGAACGATCTCGACCGCGTTGGCGGAGGTGCAGCAAATATCCGTTTCCGCTTTCACTTCCGCGGAACTATTCACATAGGTCACGACGATCGCATCCGGATGTTTTTTCTTCATTTCCCGGACTTGTTCGGCGGTCGCATATTCGGCCAACGTACAGCCGGCTTCCAATACGGGCAGAAGAACCGTTTTTTCGGGCGAAAGTATGAATGCCGTCTCGGCCATGAACCTGACACCGCAGAAGACGATCACTTTGGCGGGAGTCTTGGCCGCGATACGGCTTAGCTCGAGTGAGTCGCCGGTGAAATCGGCAAGGTCCTGGATCTCCGGCGGCTGGTAATTATGCGCCAGGATCACCGCCTCCCGCTCTTTTTTAAGGAGGGCGATCTGCCGGAGAAGTTCTTGCGTTGTCACGTCGTTTGGGAGATCTTTCATATGAGTATGGCTCCGAAGAGCGATCAGTCTACTTTCTTTTTAAACCCGTTGCAACCAGAAGGCGCTATTCCTTCCCTCGACGGCGTTGGGTGGAGGGCTGGCAGAACGGTCGCGTTTTTTCACCCTTCACTTCGTAAACGCTCCGCACCTTGATGGTGTTGCCGCAGATCCCGCGAAAGATCGTTGTGATCTCTTCCATATCCTCGATCGAAAGCGGCTTCATGGCGCAAGCCCGGAGAGGCGTATTGAGCTCGATCTCGTTCGGACCGATCTGGTGCGCGATCTTCGCAATGGCCGCGGCACAGGCCTTATTGCTCGCCACGAACATGACCTGAAGGGTCAAATGTCCTTCATAGACCTTCCGGAAAGCCTTCAACCCTTCCACAATATCCTCCCAGAGGATCTCCGCCATGGGCCGATTGACCGCCTTAAAGGATTCGGCGGAGGACGCGTCAAGTTTTGCTTCCACAAGGTCCGCGAGAAGCAGATCTTCCACGACATCCTTGCGATTGATCAGCGAGGCGTTCGTGATCACCGCGATCTTTTCGCTGCGGACCATTTTGACCGCGCGGATCATTTCTCCGAGATTTTTCGCAAGCGTCGGCTCCCCATTCCCCGCGAAGGTGATGTAATCGATCGGGACGTCGGGCAGAGAACGCAGCTCATGGGTCAGGGCTTCGGTCGGAAAAAAGACCTCTCGCGTACTCGAGAAAACTTCCGTCTTCCCCGCCTGGCAATACACACAATCAAAAGTGCAAACCTTCTGGAAGGAGGAGATCGGATCGATCCCCAAAGAACGGCCCAGCCTCCAGGAGGAAACAGGTCCATAGATGTATTTGTATTTAGATGGTTCCATTTTCGGCCTTTATTTTAGAAAAAAACCCCTCGGTATTTTTCGAAGGGGGTTTTACCAGACCGCTTCATTACATCATGGAATCTCTCTTATATCAAACGGATTCCTCAAGTAGCCTGTCTGCCCTTTTTAACACCCGGTCTTACATTTAAGACCGGGTGTTAAACGGGGTTAGACTTTCACACCTCCGAGGATCGCGGCAAGGTCCTCCTTGGCCGTAGTCACGAGCTTGATATTAAACTTCGAAACGAGCACGGTCAAAACATTGGGACTCACGAAAGCCGGAAATGAGGGCCCGATACGAATGTTCTGGATCCCAAGCGCCAAAAGCGTCAAAAGAATACAAACCGCCTTCTGCTCGTACCAGGAAAGGATCATCGAAAGCGGCAGATCGTTCACACCGCAGCCAAAGGCCTTTGCGAGAGCAACCGACACCTGGATCGCGGAGTAGGCGTCATTGCACTGCCCCATATCGAGAAGTCTCGGAATGCCGCCGATATCCCCGAACTCGAGTTTATTGAACCTGTATTTTCCGCAAGCCAGCGTCAGGATCACCGTGTCCTTAGGGGCCTCCGTGACAAAATCCGTGTAGTAATTCCTCCCGGGTTTCGCGCCGTCACATCCGCCCACCAAAAAGAAATGTTTGATCTGCCCGGCTTTCACGGCACTAATGACCTTATCCGCGACGCCCAACACCGCATTGTGGCCGAACCCCACCACGATATGCTTCGCCGCGATATCCTGCGAAAAACCGCCGGCCTTGATCGCTTTCTTGATCACCGGCGAAAAATCCTTCTTCCCGTTTACCGCAGGGGTGTGCTGCACTCCGGGCCACGCCACGAGACCCGTCGTGAAGATCCGGTCCTTGTAACTTTCGCGTGGTTGCTGAATGCAATTCGTGGTCATGAGGATCGCACCGGGAAAAGCATCAAATTCCTTGGCCTGATCCTGCCATGCGCCGCCGTAATTCGCGACGAGATGCTTGTATTTTTTAAGTCCCGGATAGCCGTGCGCCGGCAGCATTTCGCCATGCGTGTAGATGTTAATGCCCTTACCTTCGGTCTGTTGAAGAAGCTGCTCCAGATCCAGAAGATCATGACCCGACACCAGGATCGCCGGTCCTTTTTTCGCTCCAAGCGACGCGCCCGTCGGCAACGGATGTCCGAAATGGTCCGTGTGCGCTTTATCCAGAAGCTCAAGACATTTGAGATTGACCATCCCGAACTGCATATTGAGTCCCACAAGATCATCTACCGTCAGATTGTTGTCGGTGAGCGCACGCAGACCTTTGTGGAAAAACGCGGTCACTTCCTCGCTTTCCCGTCCAAGGATGTTCGCGTGGTCCGCATAAGCCGCCATTCCCTTAAGACCATAGAGAAGAAGCTCGCGAAGACTGCGTATATCCTCATTCAGAGTCTTGTCGGAGAGAATGCCGACCTTACTGCCCTGTTCCACAAGACCCGCCAGACTGTCTGCAGGTTTCCAGAAAGCCGCGGCCGAAAGTTCGCCGTCAAAATCGCGACCATTTTTTTTCTTATAGGCATTCAGAAAAAGATTTTTGATCTTCTCTTTGATCTCATGGGCCCGCAAAAGCGTTTCCTGCAATCGCTCGGGATCAAAATCCACATTCGTAACCGTCGCAAAAAGCGCCTCGATCACAAAGTGGTCCGTGTCCTTGTCCTTCACGCCGATTTCCCGGGCTCTATCCGCATAAAGGGCGATCCCTTTCGTCGCATGGATCAACACGTCCTGCAGTGTCGCCACCTCGGGTGTTTTCCCGCAAACTCCCAGATAATCACAACCTTTTCCTTTTGCTGTTTGTTCGCACTGAAAGCAGAACATCCCCATAAATTATTTCCTCGTTTTTTTTGTGGCTGCGGAAGCCCTCTTAAGAAGGCTTCCCCGTTGATTTCTCTTTGAAAGTTTTGGTTTGTTCTTGATCGCGATCCTTAAGCCTGTGATAGCCCGCGGCGCCACACTGACCGCGCGAACCCCTTCCGCGAGCAATTTTCTCGCATGCACGGGATTGGAGGCCAATTCCCCGCAGACGGAAAGCGGTTTACGATGCTTTTTCGCCGCGTGCGCCACATGGTGAATGAGATGCCAGAAAATCTTCCGGTCCGGGTGATAGTCATAGGCGACGAATTCGTTGTCACGGTCCACGGCAAAGAGATACTGGATGAGATCGTTCGTGCCGATGCTGCCGAAGTCCGCTTCCTTCAGGATCTCCTCCGCATCCAGGCAGGCCGATGGCACTTCAAACATCAATCCATGCTTGATCTCGCCCTGCGGGATATCCGCGGTCGCTTCCTCAAAAGCCTTTTTCAATTTCCGGAATTGCTCAAGATCGATCACCATGGGATACATCACATGAACACGGCCGTGCCTGGACGCCCGGGCCAAGGCCCGTGCCTGATTCCTGAAAAGTTCAGGATGCCCCAGGAGGAGACGGCTCCCCCGGAAGCCCAATGCAGGATTTTGCTCCTTTTGAAGCTTGAGAAAATCCGCGGTCTTGTCACCGCCCAGATCGAGCATTCTGAAATAGACGGGTTTCCCTTTCATCGCTTTTAAGACTTTGAGGTAAAGATCGTATTGCTCCGCTTCACAGAGGACCTTTCCCGCCGAAAAAAACTCGAATTCGGTGCGGTAAAGCCCGATCCCTTCCGCTTTATGGTCCACGACTTCCTTCACTTTTTTCGCGAGACTCAGGTTCGCAAGCACCTTAAGCCCGGCGACCGGTTCCACAGCAGCTATTTCTTCGGCGGCCGCCTGTTGAAGATCCGGATATTCTTCGAGTGTCTTTTGACTCGGCCAGATCACGACCTCTCCGGTGTCGCCGTTAACGAGCACTTCGGTCCCGCAAAAGATCATGTCGTGGATCCCCGGAATACCACTGACGGCCGGGATCTTGAGCGCGCGGGCCAGGATCGCCGCGTGCGAAGCCACGCCTCCCCGGTCGGTCACGAACCCGCGAATGAAATCGGTATTAAGCTCCATGGTGAGGCTCGGCGTAAGCTCTTGGGCGATCACAATGCGGTTCTTTCCCTTCTGGCAGAAAGAATCATTTTCGCATTGGAAGGACGGATTCAGATTGGCAAGCGCGTCCAGCATCCGGCGCTTCACTTCTCCGATATCTGACGCGCGTTCCCGGATATAGGCATTGTCCATCTCGGCAAGCCGTCCTTCGAAAAAGTCGAGGGAGCTGATCACCGCCTTTTCGGCGTTAAAATGTTTACTGCGAATGTGATCGGTTATCCTCTGGATCAGCACAGGATCTTCGAGGATCATCTTCTGAGCCGCAAAGATCTCGGCCTCCGCCTTTCCAACACGTTCTTCCACCTCACGAACAAGAAGTGCCAGTTTTTCCCGGACAAGCGACAGGGCTTTCCTAAAACGCTCTCCTTCGCTCCGAACCTCTTTGTCCGTAACATCCACCACGGGAAGGCTCACATGGCGCCTTTCATTAAAAAGACACACCTTTGCCAACGCCACCCCGGGACTGAGCGGTAACCCTTTGAACCTTGTTTCAGTGGCTGCTTGAACAATCGCCATGGCTTCTCCCTTTCTTCTGCGAGCTCAAAACCTTCTTGCCATTCACCAAAGACGCGATCGTGATCTTACGGAGCCGGTTGAGCACATCTTGCTCGATCGAATCGATTTCCTTTTTTAACACGCATGCACTCCGGTTGGGACATATTTTTTTCTTAAAAACGCATTCGTTCAGTTGAATCGTGCCTTGAAAGATCCCTATTAGATCCGTCAGCGGGACTTTTTCTGCCGAGGGCACCAACGAGAAACCGCCTCCCTGCCCCTTCGTGGATTTCAAAAGACCTTTACCGCTCAGGATCTGGAGGATCTTCCTTAAAAAGGACCGGGGGATCTTGAGGGCCGCCACCATCTCGGTGACAGAAACAGGCCGCTCCGCTTGCTTCGCGATATAGCAAAGAGCGCGCATCGCGTAATCGGTATTCCGTGTTATGAGCTTCATGTTTGTATGATACCATTTTGGTATCATTTGTCAAACAAAAAAACCGCACTTCCAAACGCAAAATTATTTTTCAAGAAGGCGGCGAATCTTCATCAGAAGATCCGCGGCATCATAGGGCTTCCGGACACAGTCATCGGCCCCGGCGATGCGGCATTGATACTCCACATCATCCATGCCCGCGGCCGTGGTGGCAATGACCGGAATGTGTTTCGTGGCGGGGTCCTTGCGAAGCCGGCGGCATACCTCGAAGCCGTCGATCCCCGGCATCAGGATATCCACCAAAATGAGATCGGGCTTTTCCGTAACGGCCTTTTCAAGTCCCGCCTCGCCCTCCATGGCAGAAACCACTTCATAATCGTTTTTTTTGAGCCTCATGGAGATCATCATGATCTGATCCGGCTCATCTTCAATGAAAAGGATCTTCTTTTTTTCGCTCATGTTCTCAACCCCTCTCCTCGGGACAAGAGGGTAACGTAAACGTGATTTGCGTCCCTTTGCCAAACTCGCTGGTGGCCCAGATCCGTCCTCCGTGCATTTCGATGATCCCCTTGGTGATCGAGAGCCCAAGCCCGAACCCTTTTTCTCCGGGACCGGCTGTCCTCGAAAATTGCTGGAATTTTTCAAACAGCTTGGAGATGTTCCCCGGAGCGATCCCGACACCGGTATCCCGGATGCAACACTCCACCGTATCCTTCAGTACGGCCAAAGAGATCTCGACAGCCCCTCCTTCGGGAGTGAACTTGATGGCATTATCCACCAAATTGCTCAGGGCCTGCGTGATCTTGTCCGGATCCGCAAGGATCCAGGTCCCACCTTCCGGTAATTTTTTATGAAGATCGATATTTTTTTCATGAGCGCGCTTTTTAAACTCAAATGCCACATCTTTCGCCAGGTCCGCCAGGTTCGTCCTTTTTTTCGAAAGCTTGATCTTGCCGGTCTCAATACTTGAAATGTCCAGAAGACTCGTGATCATGCGCGACAAACGATCGATGCTCCGCATAACCGTCTCAAGAATCTCCTTTTGCTCCGGACTAACGGCCCCAAATATTCCGTCCAAAAGGAGGCTGATCCCCTCTTTTTCGATAGAAAGCGGCGTGCGGAGTTCATGGGACACTGTCCGCACGATTTCATTGCGGAATTCCTCGACCTTCTTTTGTTCCGTCACGTCCACTGAAACCCCGAGGATCGCCTTTTCTTTCAATCCTGCCATGCGAAAAGGAATCTTGATGGTTTGAAGAACATGCTTCTCACCCCTCCCGTCTGTAAAAGTATCATCTTTAACAACCACGGGCTTCCCCGTATCTAATACCTGGCGATCTACTGTTAAGGATCTTTCTGCCTCTTCCCGGACCGGGTGAATGTCCTGGCGTTTTCTACCCACGAGCTGCCGGGGCTCCATGCCATACGCCCTCCCGACGGCCCGGTTCACGAGAAGGAACCGGCCCGTTTCGTCCTTGGCAAAGATCATGTGGGGCACGGTATCGATGATCTGCATGAGCTGGCGCCGGCTCTCTCTTAAAGCTTCCTCGGCTTGTTTGCGTTCGGTGATATCGCGAACAAACGCCTGGACGTTCCCGCCCTGAGTGTCCCACGCGCTGGCTTCCACAAAAATCACACTGCCGTCTTTCCGTTTCATGGGCCGTTCAAGCCGCAACGTTCTTCCTTTCCGGAGATGATTCATTCGCTCTCTACCGTTCCCTTGGAGATCCTCCGGATAGGTGTCAAGAATATTGAGCAGTTTAAATTCTTTTTGGTTGTAGCCCAACATGGCTCTGAATTCGGGGTTCGTAAGAAGGAACCGGCCCTCCGAATCAATGGTAAAAATACCGTCCTTCGCATTTTCGACCAGTTGCTGATACCGGATCTGAGTTTTCCGCACCTCTTCTTCTGCGATCTTGCGGACCGTAATATCTTCCACCAGAGAAGCCACGCCGATCGTGTTGCCGTTGGGATCCACCAAGGTCGTGTTGAACCATTCGCAAATAATGCTCTTTCCCGTTTTAGTGATATTCTCGTTCGTGGAACGTTGACCTCCCGTTTGTCCGATCAGAGCCTTCCCCACGACGCCCACCTCGGCTCGCGCCGTCCGGGGCACAATGAACCACCAATGTTTTCCCAAGGCTTCTTTCTTCGCATAGCCGAAGATCTTCTCCGCCGCCGGGTTCCATTCCCGGACTTTAAAATCCTCGCTCCATTCAATGACCGCAAGCGGTGTCTGTTTGACATGCAACGCCATCCTTTGTCCGGAAAGCGCAAGCTTTTCTTCGGTCTTCTTCCGGTCCGTGATGTCGCGAATATTGCATTGGATCACCTTGACCCCATCGATACGATAGACATTGCTGACAAACTCGGCCTGAATAAGCCGGCCGTCTTTCGTTTCAAGCGGCATGTCTTCGTAGCGGATATATTTTTTTGTCTGTAACTCCCGGAAAGCGACCCTGCACTTTTTCGTGTCTTTAAAAGCGCCCACCTCCCAAAGTTTCTTCCCCAGAAACGTCGCGTAAGAATAACCCAGCATCCGAACCAGGAAAGGGTTGACATCCTCGATCATGCCCGTTGCCGCGTTCAAGATCAGGATTCCGTCCTTGGCGGCTTCAAAGAGCCGCCGGTACCGCGTCTCGGAAGCCCGAAGATCATGCTCGCTTTTCTTGCGCTCCGTAACATCGCGAGCATAACCGGTGGTCCCGATCACTTTTTCGTCCGCACCAAAAACCGGCGCTTTAAAGGTCTCATGCCATCTTAAAACGCCTTTCTCGGAAATGAATTCCTCTACCGTGACATGTTCTTTCCTTCTCATGACCCTTCGGTCATCCGCGCGGTAGTTGCGGGCCAATTCGGAAGGCCAAATATCTAGATCGGTCCTTCCCACCACTTCCTCAGGTCCTTTCCTGCCGGCCATTTTTGCGAAGGCTAAGTTCACAGCCAGAAACCGGCTGTCCCTGTCCTTCAGCCAGACCATTCCGGGTTGATTTTCGATGATGGAAGACAGATACGCCTCGCGCCGGTTCAAAAGTTCGCTCGCCTTTTTCCGATCCGTAATATCCGTGATGATCCCCAAGATCGCTTTTTTCCCCCGATAGTCGATAAGCTTCGTCGTCAAGATCGCGTTCAGGATCTCTCGATCCTTCGTGACCATCTTATACTCAATAGGAGCGACCTCTTTGCCTTGCTGATGCGCTTGGAAGTTATGGCGAAGAACCGCATGATCGTCGGGATAGATCAAGGAAATGAAGTTGAAACGGGGGGCGTAGAATTCTTTGGCCTTGTATCCCATGGCCTTTTCGCACTGTCGGTTCACATAGACAACCTTCCCTCCTTGGTTGATGAAGATCACATTGGGGGACTGTTCCGTCACGGAACGGAACTTCTCCTCGCTTTCGCGCAATTCCCTTTCGATTAGTTCGCGTTCGGTGACATCGCGAAAACTCCATACACGCCCTACCGGCTTGCCGTCCAATAATTGCGGGTGCGAATAACGTTCGAAGATCTTGCCATTTTTGAACTTCAAAATATCGAAACTTTTTTTTAGGGGATGGCGATACAGCCCTACCACTTTCGAAAGAAAGCCCTGAGGATCTTTCAGCTGAGGCAAAATATGCTTCAATAATCTTTTATCGTCCCGGGATTCAAGGATCACTCTTGGAATATTCCATAACTGGGCAAATCGGTCGTTGAAATCCGAGACCTTTCCCGTACGGCCATCCACCACAAGAATCCCGTCCGCCGTGGATTCCAGAGTGGCCCGCTCGAGAGAAAGAAATCTTTTGATCCCCTCTTCCGCCCGTTTGATCTCTGTGAGATTGCGACACATGGTAAGTATTTTCCTGGAACCTCCTACCTTTATAACGGTTGCATTGATCAGGATCGGAGTGATCCTGCGTTGCCGGTCGACATAAGCCGTCTCAAAATCTGTGATATGACCGTCGCTGAGACATTTTCGAACGGCTTTGGCGTTATTCACTTTTTCATGGGCAGCAGTCCATTGAATAACAGATCTACCGCGTATCTGGCCAAGGCTCCTGCGCCCCGTAAGCCGCACGTATTCCTTATTAGCATCGAGAACTTTGCCTCTGGCATCAAGAATCACATAACCTGTATGTGTCGTTTCAACAAGGGAGCGGTATCGCTCCTCACTTTCCCGGAGAGCGTTGTCCTCACGCTTATGGTGAGAGATCTGAAGCCGGAGCTTTCGATTGATTTTTTTTAAGGCTTGAAGGGAAATAGTGTCGGTATGGCGGGAAATCTGTGGAGTTCGTTTGATGTTCTTTTTTTTGCGATGAGGACGCATCTTTTCTCTCCGAATAACAATGTGGTATTATAACCTGACTCCTCGGTAAAAGTTTAGAACAAAAAAAGGAAAGGACCGTCCCGGCGCACCCTATGCTCAAGCTGAAGGATCCCTTGTCCCGGAACCCGTTCCGGAAAAGCCTGGATATCTCGTGGAAGGAAGGCATCCCCGCGAGCGTCATGCAGTCGCTCACCGATGACTATTCTATCCCGCTCGCTCTTTTTCTCGGCGCCACCCCTCTTCAGATTGGACTCCTTGTGGCCGTCCCGAGCCTGCTCAGCTCCGTTGTCCAGCTTCGGACCTCCAAGGCTGTGGATCTAATGGGTAGCAGGCTCCGCTTCCTCGTGAAAAGCACGGCGGGGCAGGCGCTTTGTCTTCTTCCGGTCGTTTTTCTTCCAATTCTGACCGGCAGTTGGAGAATCAGCGCGTTCATTGTTTTTGTGACCTTCTTCCGGATTTTCGGAAGCCTCATCAGCACGGTCTGGGGCAGTCTAACAAGCGATTATCTTCCGGCCGAAGAGCGGGGCCGTTATTTCGGATGGCGATCGAGGATCGTCGGAATTGCCGGCATCCTCGGCACGATCTGGGGAGGCATACTCCTTTTCAGCTACCAGGGAAATCTGCAAGCGGCCGGTTTCATGATCCTGGTTGCGGTCGCCACCCTCGCCCGGTTTCTTTCCGCGAAGCTCATGGCGCGGATGCAAGACCTTCCGATTGTCAAAAAACCGGGGGACCACTTTACGTTTTTCATGTTCTTGCGGAGGTTCCGGGAAAGCAACTTCGTAAAATTTGTTTTTTATGTCGCCAGCATCATGTTCGCGACAAATCTGGCCGCCCCGTTTTTCACCGTTTATATGCTCCACGACCTTCACTTTAATTATTTTTTATTTATGATCATCCGCTTCGCTTCGGTCGTCGCGAGCCTCGTTTCCTTCCCGATCTGGGGAAGACACGCGGACGCGGTCGGGAATGCGAAGATCCTGAAACTTACGAGTTTTCTCATCCCCGCCATTCCCCTGCTCTGGATGATCTCGCCTTTCCCCGCCTATTTGGTTTGCGTGGAGATCTTTTCGGGATTCGTCTGGGGAGGATTTAATCTCTGCGCGCTTAATTTCATCTATGATGCCGTCAGCTCCGGCAAAAGGATGCGGTGCCTGAGTTACTTCGCTTTTATCAACGGCATCGCACTTTTTCTCGGCGCTTTAGGAGGTGGCTACCTTGTCGAACACGTCCGGCCATTTCACGGGTCCGCGATCCTGACCGTATTCTTGATCTCGGGAGCAGCGCGATTCCTGTCCCACTTCATCCTTTCCAGGAAATTCCTGGAAGTGCGTCTCACAACCCAAAAAATATCGAGCTTGGAACTTTTTTTCAGCGTCACGGGGATCCGGCAGCAGCTGGGGGGAAGAAACAAGTCCTAGAAAGCGAGCGCTTTCTTTGAATGGCGACCCGGGCTGAATCTTTACGGTTTATTCTGCACCGGGACGCCCCAAATGTCCCGGGCATATTCGACGATGGTCCGGTCGCTTGAGAATTTTCCCGATTTCGCCACGTTCAGGATGGCCTTTTCGGTCCACTTGTCCAGGTCTTGATATTCCTCGGAGATCCGGCCCTGGACCGCGCAATACGCCTCAAAATCCGCGCAGACCAGATAAGGGTCGGAGACCGTGAGGTTATTCAACAAGGGGTCGAAGATCCCCGGCTCCATGGGAGAGAAAAAGTTGTTCTGCATCATGGAAAAAATCTCTTTCAGGCGGCCTGACTTCCGGATAAAAACGTCCGGGTTGTAGCCGCGTCGTTTCATCTCCTGGACCTCATGGGCTTTCAGGCCGAACATAAAGATGTTGTCTTCCCCCACTTCTTCGGCCATCTCAATATTCGCTCCGTCATGCGTTCCGACCGTAAGCGCCCCGTTCATCATGAATTTCATACAGCCGGTCCCTGACGCCTCGGTGCCGGCCGTCGAAATCTGCTCGGACAGGTCGCTTGCGGGGAAGATCTTTTCGGCCAAAGAGACGCGGTAATTCTCAAGAAAAACCACGGTGAGTTTGTCCCGGTTTATCTTGTCATGGTTGATCACGTTGGCGACGTTATTGATGAACTTGATAATAAGCTTCGCCATAAAATAACTCGGCGCGGCTTTTCCGGAAAAGATGAACGTCCTCGGCGTGATCGGGGCCTCAGGATTTTCACGTAATTTCAGATATTCGGAGATCACGTAAAGAATGAAAAGGGTCTGGCGCTTGTATTCATGGAGGCGTTTCACCTGCACATCGAACATCGAATCGATATTCACCAGGATACCGGTCTGCTTACGGATGATTTCCGCCAGGATTTTTTTATTTTCCTGTTTGACCTGCTGCCATTTTTTCTTCAGAAGACGGTCTTTTTTGAGCGGAACCAGCTTCTCGAGCTCATAAAGGTTTTTCTCCCAACCCTTTCCGATCGCCTCCGTCAAAAGTTTGGAAAGAGGCCGGTTCGACTTGACGAGCCACCTCCGGTGCGAGATCCCATTCGTTTTGTTATTGAACTTTTCCGGATAAACCTCATAAAAATCCTTGAAGAGCTGCTCCTTCAAAAGCTTGGAGTGCAGTTCGGAAACACCATTTACCGAGTGCGACCCGATGATCGCCAAATGCGCCATGCGGATCTTTTTGGGGCCCCCTTCTTCGATCAGGGACATCCGGCTCAAGCGATCCGGATCGCCGGGATATTCGGCCGCCAGTTCTCTTAAAAGACGGCCATTGATCTCATAGACGATCTGCATGTGGCGCGGCAAGAGCTTTTCGAACATGGGCACCGGCCAGCATTCAAGCGCCTCGGGCATGACGGTGTGGTTGGTGTAGGCAAAGGAACGGACGGTAAGGTCCCAAGCGGTGTCCCAATCCACTTGTTCTTCATCGATCAAAATACGCATGAATTCCACAATGGCGAGGGCGGGATGGGTATCGTTCAATTGGATCACGGCCTTATCGGGAAAGCTTTTAAAGAGCGCGTTATCTTCTTTGAAGCGACGGATCAGATCGGCGATCGACGCCGCAGTGAAAAAATATTCCTGCTTGAGACGAAGCTCGCGCCCCATGGATGTGGCATCGTTGGGATAAAGCACCTTGGAGATATTCTCCGAGAACATCTTTTCATAGACGGCATTTTCGTAATCGCCATCATTGAAATATTTGAAATCGAATTCTTCGGAGCCGCGCGCGGACCAGAGCCGGAGCGTGTTCACGACATCGTTTTGATAGCCCGGGATCGGGACATCGTAGGGCATCGCGATCACATCCTCGGTATTCACCCATTCGACGCAGAGCCGGCCCCGCTTGTCGTGATACATATTGGTGTTTCCATAAAATTTGATCTTTTGCGCGTATTCAGGACGCTCAAACTCCCAGGGATTCCCGTGTTTGAGCCATTCATCGGGCGATTCGACCTGATATCCGTTCACGATCTTTTGCTTGAAGATCCCGTAATCGTAGCGGATACCGTATCCATGCGCCGGAATATCAAGCGTGGCCATCGAGTCAAGAAAACACGCGGCCAGGCGCCCCAGGCCTCCATTCCCCAGCCCCGCATCCACTTCTTCCTCGCGGATCTGTTCAAGATCAAGGCCGAATTCCTCCAAAGCCTTTTGGGTCGGCTCCCAAAGTCCGAGATTCAGAACATAGCTGCCCAGGAGACGGCCGATCAGAAATTCCAGAGAGAGATAATAGACGCGCTTAAGATTATTTTTATGGTATCTCTGTTGTGTGTGAATCCACCGCTCCACCAGCCGTTCCCGGAGCGCCATACCGAGCGCCATGTAATCATCATGCGGGGTCGACGTATATTGGTCCTTGGCGAGACCGTATTGAAGACAGGCACTAAAGGATGCTTTGATCCCGTCTTTGGTCATGTCCTTGTGTCCCACATGCCAAAGTTCCCGAGACTCTTTTTCTTCGACCTTCTTTTTCGTACGCGCCATGGGAGCTCCTGATGAAGATAAATATCGGCGTTTCAAGTTTTTACAGTCTAACAAAAAAAACGCCGCACTCCAAGCCCGGTTTTAAGATCGCGACGCCTTAGCGGGCGTGTCCCGCCGCACAAAGATCGCTCAGCATTGACGCGGATACGCTCTTGAAGGTGCCTCAAGCTTTAAAATCAAACAAGTGGGCCTGCCAGGGTTGGAGGTCCACATAAAGTCCTTTTTGGGAAAGCTCTTCCCCGGTCCGGTCGTAGATCTTGTCCGTCAAAGCGTCCTGGAACTGGAAGAAGTATTTCCGGCGCAGAAATTCCGGAAACCGGACGGACGCCTGCGCCCGGATCATGGAATAATTGACCACGACAAGTTTCCAATCCTGACCGCACCCCCAAAGCCACGCGAGGATCGTCCGGCACGTTCCGCTTTTCTCCCACGCCGGCTGGGTCTCCAAAAGCATCCATTCTCCGTCGTGAGTGACGGGACCTTTGATGTACTTCAAGAGACGGCGATAGATCGCAACAGTCACGGGATCCGCGGGCTCCTGGGGCTCGCGGCGCAGGTGAACGGGAGTACGGATCCTCCGGCCTTCAAGCTGTCCGTCATGAAAGAACCGGAGTCCAGGAACCGTCGCCGCGATGATCCCGGCGGCCTTGGATTTTTGTTGTCCGAAAGTCACGGTGGCCCGGTCCTCGTCATGGTTCTCGATAAAGCGAAGGCATTTGTCGCGATAAGGCGGCTCCGCATTCAAATGCTCGCCTACTGAGACCGCGGAATCAAAGAACATCCGGTCGTAAAGACGCTTATCGTAGGTAAAATCAAAACCAATCTGCTGGAGGGACCAATCCATGTCCCAATAGACCTCCGCAATAAAAATGAAGCCCGGCGCGACCTTTTTCACTTTCGGGATCACCTCCCCCCAGAATTCCGAGGGTGGCCGTGTCTGTGCGATATGTTCGCCCCAGACCTTTTGGAAAACATCGTTAAGCCCGAGCATGGCCATGTCACAGCGCACCCCGTCGGCAATCTTTGAAATCTTTAAAAGCTCCGTTTTCCAGACCTCCCGCGCCTTCGGGGACCAGAAATTGATCTGGGCGGTATCGATCCAGGGCGCAAAGTAAGGATCACGGCCGTGCGCGAGTTTTTTTCCATCGGCCGTAATGAACGACCATTCCGGATGGGCCCGTAAGGTTTCCGGACGGCAAGACACGAACACCTCAGGATGCTCGACGGTCCAGGGGTGGTCAAAGGCCAGATGGTTTGGAACAAAGTCAAGGATGAGCCCGATCCCGAGACCATTGAGCTTCATCTTAAGCTGTAGCAATTCCGCAGGTTTCCCAAGGTAAGGATCCAATTGGTAGCCGTAAATGGCATAAGGCGAACCCGTCACGTCCTCCGGTTTCCAATCAGGAAGGATCAGGTCATAGGCGTGTATCAGATTGGGTTCTTTGACGGCGTGCGCCCGTGAACCCGGACTGCGCTTCCATACCCCCATGAGCCAGAGATAATTGAACCCTTGTTCCGCGAACAATCTCCATTCCGAAGCCGGAATGGTCGCGAGCGTCAGCGGGCGTCCGTATTTCTTGGACATTTTGGAGACAAAAAAGAAGGCATTCAGTTCAAGAAGCTGCGGATGTTTTCTCATAGTCCTTTTCCGTTAAATCCTGCAGCCATAGTTATCGGTCCCTCAACAACTTTTCTTGATGAACTGCCGACGACGAAAAGCGTACGGTGCAAGTCGTACGACGAAAAGGTGTAAAAATACGATTCGGAAATGGCTCCGTACGCGCAACGCCTTAAGCCGTACTATTTTTCAGGAGAGGATCTTTTTGGCGGGGTCGCTCAAGAGAAACGGCGAGATGTCATCAACAGGGATCGGCTTGCTAAAAAGATAGCCTTGGATAATATCGCAGTTCTGAGACCTTAAGAGCTCGAGCTGCTCCTTGGTCTCCACCCCTTCAGCGACGACATCCAGTTTTAAACTGTGCGCCATAGAGATAATGGCGTGGGTGATCGCCTGGTCATCGGGGTCGGTGACCACATCATTCACGAACGACTTGTCGATCTTGATGGTATCGATGGGAAATGTTTTCAGATACATGAGCGAGGAATAGCCGGTTCCGAAATCGTCGATCGAAATATGTGTCCCCATGTTCTTGAGGCGGCGAAGCGTCAGCGTGGTTTCCTCCAGACGGTCCATGATCGTGCTTTCCGTCAGCTCAAGGTCCAGGTCCTTTGCATCGATGCCGCTTTTCCGGATGGTGTCCCCGACCATATCCACCAGGTTGGCGTAATGGAACTGACGGGCCGAAAGATTCACGGAGATCCGAAAGTTTTTGAACCCTTGCTGGTCCCAGATCTTTTTCTGCTCGCAGGCCGTCCTCAGGACCCATTCCCCGATCGGATGGATGAGCCCCGTTTCCTCCGCGATTGGAATGAATTCCATCGGGGGAATGAAACCGAGATCGGGATGCTTCCAGCGGATCAGCGCCTCGGCTCCGATCGTTTGTCCGGTGCGAAGATCCAGCTGAGGTTGGTAATAGAGGCAGAACTCCTTGCGTTCCATGGCGCGGCGAAGACTGTTCTCAAGGACCAGCCGTTCAAAACTATTATTGGCGATGGAGGAGGAAAAAAGCTGGAACCGGTCTTTGCCCCGCTCCTTGGAGATATGCATGGCCGCATCGGCATTCTTGATCAGGATATCGCTTGTCTCCCCATCGCCCGGGAAAAGCGCGATCCCGATACTGCAGCTCGTGAAAAGCTCATGCTCATTAATGAGAAAGGGCGATTTAAAAGCCGTCAGGAGCTTATTGGCAACGTTCTCCGCGTCTTCGGTCTTCGCCACTCGCGGTAACAGGATGATAAAAGACCCTCCGCTGATACGCGTTACGGTATCCGAGTCAAAAAGGACCTTCAGAAGCCGCACCGAGACTGCCTTAATCAATTGGTCCCCGATGGGATGCCCTAGCGTATCGTTAATGCGCTTGAAATGGTCCAAGTCGAGGACCAGGACCGCGCCGTTCTCCTTCTTGCGGCGGGCCTGCTGGATCGCCTGATCCAGACGATCAACAAAAAGCTCCCGGTTCGGCAAATTCGTCAGAGCATCATAATAGACCAGCTGGTTGAAACGCTCCTTCTCCTTGGTCCGCTCCGTGGTGTCCGAGATAACACCGTCCACATGAATGACCTTGCCTTCCGCGTCCCGAACCGCACGCCCATGATCGTGAACCCACCGGAAATCACCGTTCACGTGACGGATACGGTAATCCACACTGAACATCGCCCCTTCTCGGACCGCTTTCTCAAATGCGTCCTGAAGCAACGGAAGATCCTGGGGCAAGACTTTCCCAAAGAAAACGGACATGCTCCTTCCCATGAACTCGGCGGCCGGAAGGCCGGAAATGTCCTTGATGACATCGCTGACAAAATCCATTCTCCATTCCCGGGACGGCAGCAGGGTGTAACGATAAACCGCGCCCGGGATGTTCGAAACGAGGCTCCGGAACCTTTCATCCCTGTCCTGAAGCGTCCTCTTGGAGCGTTCGTTCTCCTGATAATATTTCTGGAGCTGGGCCTGGGACTCATTGCGACTGATGGCATAGCAAATGCTTTTGACTAAAAGTTCGCGATCAAAGCTTCCCTTGGTCAAATAGTCCTGGGCTCCCCAGGCGATGGCTTGTGCGGCAATCTCATCATCATCGATCGCGGTGAGAATGATGATGGGTACAGCAGGAAACGCTTTGTGGACCGAAAGAAAACTATTGAGTCCCTCGCTGTCGGGAAGCATCAGATCCAGCAACACCACATCAATATCGCCTTCACCAAGACGCTCGAGACCTGACTGCATGTGCTTACTGCGTATGAGTTCAAAGGTGGGATGCTTGTTTAAAGATAGGCGTTCGCTCACTAGAACGAAGTAATTCGGGTCATCCTCAATGACCAAAACTTTGACAGCCTTCTTCTCCATAGAAGAATCACCTCTCCAAAATTATCTTCTTATAGCAATAAATCAATATTTTATATTCGCATGCCCTCTATTGGAGTGTAGCACAAGGACTGAAACATTCAAGAACGCCGGAGTAGATTTTAAAAATATTTACTTTTTACATTTTATTGGAAATGCACTTGATAAATCATGTATAGCAATGCTATATATTGATATATTTGATAGTAATTGCTATGTATTTTTGCATATTTTCTTCGATAGTACTCTTTTATTTTAAATAAGTATGTGTTAGGTTTCATAGTAGATGAAAATATAAGAAAGGACTCATGGAATGAAGCACAATGAAAATGTAATGACGTCGAATTTTTCAATGAGATGGATTGCCGACCCACTCGTCATGGCCACCCTTGTATTCCTCTTGAGCATCACCCCGGCACTGGCTCGCGAGATCCAAAACCCGGTAGCTGAGAATGACCCGGCACAGCCGACCGTTCCGGCAACGGCGACCTCGGAATCCGAAAAAGCCATGACGCAAACGCTTGACTCTTACAAGGCTGGCAACTCGACTGATTTCTTAATGGGCGCCTCACCTCTTTCGGCCGGGGCCGCAACGGAGACCGCACCGTCAGTGATGGTCCCGGAGCCGCCACCGATAAGAAACGCAAGCCCTGCGCCTGTCACGCTCGAGGTCCTGAAGGGCACGGTCCTTCGAGAACCTGAGGAAGTGGCAATCCTTGTTTCCGAACAATGCTCCCAAGGCGGAAACGCGAGCGAGGGAACGAACTCCTGCACGCGAGTCTACTCAAACGGCCACCACGCCATCGTCCTCACGCAAAATGGGAACGAAGGCGACGAACTCAAGAGCCAAACGGTCGTTAAAGAATTTGACGGGGACAATACCCTTCTTTTCAAGAAGACCATCCGTCATCGTGTCGATTATAATTACCTAAACGATCAAAAAAAGACCAAGGAAAAAGAGTTTTTTGATATCACCTACCAGGTTGCGGGCAAAAAAACCACCCGCGAACTCATGGTCTATGAATATTTCCTCGATACTGGAAAAGCGAAATCCCTCTCCTGGACCCAGTATAGACAGATCGCGAGCAAACCCAAGGCGGAGCTGGCTTATCACGCTTCGTTACGCTATGGCGACGACGGGAATCCGGACCGGGGAATCGCCGAACGGTGGGAGCAAGGAAAAAAGGCCGAGACCTTCATGAACTGGAACCGTCAGTCAAAAGGTTTTGCGACGTTGGACGACGAAACTTGGGGACAATGGGAAGGCTGGATCCGGAACGTGTCTTTACAGGCCTATCTGCCCTGATCTCTATACTGCTCTCCGTTAGTGCAGGCCCAAAAAATAAACAGCAAGGATATTGGTACTAGTATTTCTTTGAAGGAATACTAAGCGGCCTCAAAGCCGCCAGTAGAGAAACCCCATCTTGGCCGCTTCTTTCCTGTCATACAAGCCCTTTACATCGATCAAAACAGGCTGTTCATTTCTATACATACCCTTAATGCTAGTCAGACTCATGGTTTTAAACTCTTCATGAGCCACGGCGAAGATCAAAGCGTCCATCCCCCGAACATCCCTGAAATCGGTAAGCTTGAGGCCATATTCATGGAACAAATCGTCTTTTTCGGCCATCGGGTCCACCACGCAAATTTCGACGCCGTACTCTTGCAGCTCTTTGATGATATCGATCACTTTGGTGTTGCGGACATCGGGGCAGTTTTCTTTAAAGGTAACACCAAAAACGGTGACTTTGGATCCTTTGATCAGCTTGCCCGCTTGGGCCATCTTCTTGACGGTATTTTCTGCGATATACTTGCCCATGTCGTCGTTGATCTTCCTTCCCGCGAGGATCACCTGGGAATGATAGCCGAGCTCTTCGGCCTTATGGGTCAGATAGTAAGGATCGACGCCGATGCAGTGCCCTCCCACAAGACCCGGCATGAATTTTAAAAAGTTCCACTTGGTCCCGGCGGCCTCCAAAACCGCTTTGGTATCGACCCCCATTTTATTAAAGATGACCGAAAGTTCGTTCATAAAAGCGATATTAATATCCCGCTGGGAGTTCTCGATCACCTTGGCCGCTTCCGCAACCTTAATGCTTTCCGTTCTATGCACCCCCGCTTTCACCACCAGCCCGTAGACCTGCGCTATGGCTTCAAGTGACTCCGCATCCATTCCCGCCACGATCTTGACGATACTTTCGAGCCGGTGCACATGATCGCCTGGATTGATCCTTTCCGGGGAGTAGCCGACTTTAAAATCCACGCCGCATTTGAGCCCGGACTCCTTTTCCAAGAGAGGCACGCAGATATCTTCCGTCACCCCGGGATAGACGGTCGACTCAAACACCACGATCGAGCCGGGGGTGAGGTTCCGGCCGACTGTTTGAGCGGCCCCTTCGATAGGCCTCAAGTCCGGCGTTTTATCAGAATTCACGGGGGTCGGAACCGCGACAATAAAAAATTTACAGGAACGAAGATGATTTTCTTCCCATGTAAAAAGCGCCGTGGACTGCTTGACGGATTCATTCCCGACTTCTTTGGTAACATCGATGCCAGAACGATAGCGTTCCACCTTCGCTTTGGAAATATCAAAACCCACCACCTCGGCCACTCTCGCGAAAGCGATTGCCAGCGGCATGCCCACATAGCCCAGGCCGATCACCGCGATCTTTTCTTTTTTGTTCTTGATCTTTTCGTAGAGGCTCATTTTTTCCGTCCTTTGCTTTAATGATGTTCGTGAAACACGGCGCACCGTTCAGTGTATTTATGAGAGAATCTTGCCCCTCCAGAGGAACACGAGGAATTCCTGCCCAGCACGCCCGATAGACCCGCAGTCCTATGAGAATAAATATTCGAATGCTTTTCCGAAATCGCTGCCACTGGGGACGGGATGCCGACGGGCCGGAAATCCCGTTTTCGAGATAGGATCCTTTTACCCATAGCGTGAGATTATCCGGATATTTTTACATCTGTAAATCTTTTCTTTTACAACAAGCGCCATAGAAAAAGTTTATGGCCCGCAGGCGGCCTCAGGCGGGTTTCAGAACGGTGCGAATGGAATCGAGGAACCTGCGGGTCTTGAGAACTTTCCCGAGACGGTAATTGAGAAAAGTAAGGATAAGCGTCTTGATCTGGCCTTCGATCACAGAGCTGTGGGACACGCGAAGGCAATCCGCCATGGCGTCCTTGCTGTAGGAGCGCAGGACCGCAAGCGCGCCGGAACCTATGGCAAGCGCGGCGGTATCCTTTGCGCGGCAACGCTCGCAGAGGAGCGCTCCATTGCGAATGGAAAAGAAACCCTTCTCAAGAGGCTTCGCGCCGCATTCGAGGCAACTCTCAAGAAAAGGAAGCCAACCCATTTCCCGGAGAAGCTGCGTCACAAAAACTGTCTCAAGTCGCGAGGGCGGGATCACGGGCAGAAAGCGGAAACTTTCTTTGAGCAGGTCGAAGATCTTCGGATGAGGGTCCTGAATTTCGGTGAGTTCATCCACCAGCTCGCAAAAATAACTGGCATACGCGATCGCGTCCAACCGGTCGCGGAGCGCGTGATGGCTCTCGAGAATCGTGGCGTCGGAGATCAGATGAAGGTCGGAGCGTTTTTTTTCGTAGAAGACATATTCCGCGTGGGTGAAGAGCTCAAAACCCGCCTGGCGGATCTCCCCTTCCCGGTGCACGCCCTTCACCACCCCGCGTACTTTCCCGAGATGGGGCGTAAAAAAAGTCACGATGAGGGAACTGGAACGGAAGGGCATCGTCTTCAGGACAAGGGCTTCTGTCTTGTGGATGCTCATAAAACTATTTTTTCTTTTTCACGCGCGTGAGGATCTGGCTCTGCTTCCGGTGCATCTTCTTGAACGCGACGCGGTCCTTGTCCTCGTAGCCCATGAGATGCAGAATGCCGTGGCAGAGACAGTAATGAAGCTCCTCTTCAAAGGTATGCTCGTATTCCCTGGCCTGCGCGCGGATCGTGGGAAGACAGAGCGCGATATCCCCGAGAAAATCGATATCCGTGCGGCTAAGGACTTGCGCGGGAAGCATTTCTTTCAGGTGGCCTGGAGATTTCTGCTGGCTGAACGCAAGCACGTCGGTCGACCATGCGTGACGGAGATAACGGCGGTTGAGCTTGCGCATCTCAGGACCGTCCACGAGGACCACGCTCAGCACCGCTCTTTTAAAACCCAGGTCTTTCAAGATCTTCGTGGCGATCTTTTTAAGCGTGCCCTCCGAAACCTTGATCCGCGGGCAATCCTGTTTCAGATAGATCTCATACGCCATGAAAGGGCCTAGACTTCTTCCTGGGCTTTTTTGCGTTCGTGCTTTTCATACGCCTTGATGATCTCCTGCACGAGCGGGTGGCGCACCACGTCGGTCTCATTCAAATAGATGAACTGGATGTCCGGGATATCGGCGAGGATATTGCGGATCTCGACAAGCCCGGATTTCTTCGCGGACGGCAGGTCGATCTGAGTGATGTCCCCCGTGATCACGACCTTGGAAGTCTGTCCCAGGCGCGTCAGGAACATTTTCATCTGACTGTGCGTGCAGTTTTGCGCTTCATCGAGGATGACATAGGAATCGTTCAGGGTCCGCCCGCGCATATACGCGATCGGAGCGATCTCGATCGCCCCGCGTTCCGTATAACGAGCCACTTCATCGAACTCGAGCATGTCATAGAGCGCGTCATAAAGCGGCCGGAGGTAGGGATTCACTTTCGCGGCCAGGTCTCCCGGCAAAAATCCGAGATTTTCCCCGGCCTCGACCGCGGGACGCGTCAGGATGATACGGGCCACATATTTTTTCTTAAGCGCCTCAATGGCTGCGGCCATGGCGAGATAGGTTTTCCCCGTACCCGCCGGGCCGATGGAGATCACGATGTCGTGTGTCTGCATGGCCTTCAGATACGCCAACTGGTTCTCGCTCCGCGCCTGGATCACTTTCCCACGGTGAAAGAAGTGGATCCCTCCGCCTTGTGGGGGCGTGACCCGGGCCTCAACTTTGGGGCTGGCTTCGGCGCTTTCCTTTTCCGACAAGCGGCCTCCTTTACGGATCATCTCGAGCATCCGGATGAAAAAGCGGCTGGCATCTTCTACGTTCTTTTTATCCCCCATGATCTTCATCCGGTCATTACGCGCCACGATCTTGACGCGATGGTCCTTCTCCGCCTGCCGAACATTCTTATCCAGATTGCCGTAAAGAGCTTTTGCTTCTTCGTTCGAATGCAACTTGATCAGTTTTTGCAAGTTCGATTCCTTTCTATGCTTTGGGCCTAAGTTTTATCGCAATACTCAGTTCTTTGAGCTGGCATTCATCCACGGTCGAAGGCGCGTCCGTCATCAGACAGGTGCCCTTCTGCGTTTTGGGGAACGCGATCACTTCCCGGATCGACTCCAGGCCCAGGAGAAGTGTCACGAAACGGTCGAGTCCGATCGCGAGACCCCCGTGCGGCGGCGCCCCGAAAGAAAGCGCTTTCAAGAGAAAACCGAATTGCAACTCCGCCTGCTCCGGCGTCAGGTTCAAAAGATCGAAGATCTTGGACTGCACCGCCCGGTCATGGATACGGATACTGCCTCCGCCCATTTCGGTGCCATTACAAACAAGGTCGTAGGCGCGCGCCCTCACTTTGAGAGGATCAGTATCAAGAAGCGGCACGTCTTCCGGTTTCGGGGATGTGAACGGATGGTGACAGGCGTCGCACCGTTTTTCCTCTTCGTTCCATTCAAAAAGCGGAAACTCCACGATCCAGAGAAGTTCAAACTTCCCTTCCGGGATCATCTTGTACTTGTCCGCGAGATAACAACGAAGCGCTCCCAGCGCCACGGCCGCGATCTTGAATTTGTCCGCGACCATAAAAATAATATCGCCGGGCTTGGCGCCCACGGTTTCGATCATTTTTTTGATACGTGCCACATCAAAAAACTTCTGGATCGGTGACTCCACCTGATCGGGCCCCAGGACCTTGAACCAGGCCAGCCCCTTCGGCCCGTAAGTCTTGATCCACTGCGTGAGATCATCGAAATCCTTGCGCGAGAATTCCACGCCTGCCGGCGACGTGAACGCAAGCCCCCGGATCTGGCCGCCGCCTGCGACCGTTTCATCAAAGATCTTGAACCCGCTTTTCTCGAAAACCGGCGTGAGATCCCGGATCTCCATCCCATAGCGAAGATCGGGTTTGTCGCTCCCGTATCTCCCCATAGCTTCCTTGTAACACATGCGGCGGATCGGTAGTTTGATCTCTAGCTGCTTGGCATGTTTGAAAACATGGGCCACCATCCCCTCCACAACCTTCATGATGTCCTCTTCATCAATAAAGGACATCTCAAGATCGATCTGGGTGTGTTCGGGCTGACGGTCTTTGCGAAGATCTTCATCGCGGAAACACCGCGCGAGCTGATAATAGCGGTCGTAATTGGCAACCATGAGGAGCTGTTTGAAAAGCTGCGGCGATTGCGGGAGCGCGTAAAAATGGCCGGGATTCAGCCGCGACGGCACAAGAAAATCGCGGGCGCCTTCCGGCGTGCTCTTGGTCAGATAAGGCGTTTCCACTTCCAGAAAACCTTGCTTATCCAAGTACTCGTGTACCAGTTTGGTCACACGGTGGCGAAGCGTGAGATTGCGGATCATTTCTTTGCGCCGGAGGTCGAGGAACCGGTATTGAAGCCGGAGCTCTTCGCCGACGTTCTTTTCTTCAAGTTCGAATGGCATCGGGAGACAGGCGTTCAGGATCTCGAGCTCTTCGGCCTGGAGTTCGATCTCACCCGTGGGGATCTTGACATTCACCGTGCCGGTCGGGCGGGCGCTGACTTTTCCCTTCACACGGATCACGAATTCCGAGCGCAGGGATTCCGCTTTTTTATGCATCTCAGGATTAGCCTGGGGATTTAAAACGATCTGGGTCACGCCCCAACGGTCGCGCAGATCCACAAAGATCAGGTTCCCGTGATCGCGGCGGGTATCCACCCATCCAGTGAGAGTCTCCTCTTTTCCGACAAAACTTTTGTTCAACTCACCGCAAGTTACGGTCCTCAGCATAAATTCATCACCTTTTTAAAATGGACCACGATCTGTTCGATATCCACTTCTGCCTGTTCTCTCTTTTCGAGGTCTTTCACCATAGCGATCTTCTTGGCCAGTTCGTCGGGCCCCACGATCACCATGAAACGGAGTCCCAATTGATTCGCCTTCTTCAGATGCTGGCTCAGCGAAAAAACACCGTGGGACGTCTCGGGCCGGACTCCCGCTTCGCGCAACAAAACCGCCTTTTCCCGGCAAAGCCGCAGGATCTCAGACTGGTCTTCCAGAGGCGCAAAATAAACTTTTCGCAAGCCGAGCGCCTCAAAAGCCTTCGGATCCTGAGCCTCGATCGCGGTCAAGAGCCGTTCCATCCCGATGCTGAATCCCGTGCAGGGCGTCGCAGCCCCGCCGAGTTCTTGATAAAGATTATTATAACGTCCACCGCCCGCCACGGCATTTTGCGCCCCAAGCCCTTCAGCCGTGATCTCAAACACCACGCCGTTGTAGTAATCGAGACCGCGCACGAGGCGCCGATTCACATGATAAGGAATGCCGCAGGCCTCAATCTTCGCGCCAAGCTCCTTGAAGCGGTCACTCAAGGGGAAAAAATCTTCCCACGGGGCCGATTCGATCACGGGCTGGCATCCATGGACTTTGCAATCGAAGACGCGGAGCACGTTCTTCTCAAGCCGCCACTGGCAGTCCTTGCAAAGCTTGTTTTTTTCTTTGAAGAAATGTTCCGTAAGCGACTTGCGCACTTTCGCGCGGTCTTCTTCTTCGCCCAGATCGTTTAGGTTCAGCCGGATATTTTTCAGGCCAGCGTACTGAAGGAACTTATAAAGAAGCGTGATAACCTCAAAATCGGAAGCGGCATCCTCATTGATGATCTCGGCGCCGATCTGATGGAATTGACGCTTGCGGCCCGCCTGGGGACGCTCGGCGCGGAACATGGGACCCATGTAATAAAGACGAAGGGATTTCGCTGTCTTAAGAAGGCCTTTTTCGATCACGGCACGCGCAACCGAAGCGGTCATTTCAGGACGCAGGGTCATGTCCCGTTCGCCGCGGTCCTTAAAGGAGAACATCTCTTTATGGACGATATCACTGGTCGCGCCAATGGACCGGACGAAAAGTTCGGTAGGTTCCAAGAGGGGCGTGCGTATTTCTTTAAATCCGGCAGCCTCGAAGAAAACGCACGCCTTTTCTTCGATCCATTGCCATTTTTCGATCTCGCCGGGAAGAATGTCCTCCATCCCGGGGAAACCCTGATATTTTGCCGTCATAAATTGTGGTGTGCCGCCTTCTCGCTCTGCATGGTTGACGCTTTAAGGTCTCATCATACCAAAAGAAGAAGTTCTTTTCCAGAACCCGTTCAAAGCTCGCTCAAAGGGAACTGCCCCATCCGCAAACAGACTTCTCCTGCAAATGTTTAACAAGAAATGAATTCAGCAAGCGAAAGTTTTTAGAAACTGAATTTACGGGATTTGTTCATGCGGGACTTACGACGCCTCTTCTCGCTGGGCTTTTCGTAATTCTTCCGCGCCTTCAGGATCTTCAGGATCCCTTCGCGTTCCATCTTCTTCTTCAGGCGCTTCAAGGCCCGCTCAAGCGGCTCGTGATTTCCAACGTCGACTTTTAACACTCGGTTTCACCCTCTCTCGTGTGTGGATTAATGAGGGCGGTATTATACGGAAAACCCGTCATGAGGCAAAGGAATAATAAGGAATAATAAGCGCGCAAATTTGCTATAAGTGATGAAGGCAGCGGGCAGGAGATTTTTTAACGTGGCAGGCCTCCGGGACTGGCTTGCCGAACGCCTTGCGGCACCCGACCGAACTGCCCAAGTCTTTTATTTTATTTCTTTAAAGGCGACTTGGACTGTCCTGATTACCCGTTAAATTTTAATTGACGAGAATCAGGGCTGCCCCGGGGGTGATTGCGGAAGCTCTTTCTTTTCAAATCTCAAAGCTATTTTCTAAGCTATTCTTAAAAATTCAGCAAGGGCCTTTGCTGCAATCCGGAATAATACATATCTGTCCCGGAGGACAATTTCCAGATCCGCCGCCTGGCATTGGAAGTTTTTCCTTAATAACTTGGATCAAATTCCCTTGCGCATCATAGCTGAGGGTCGAAAAAAGACTCCCATCTGCTTGATACACTTTCACGTTCGCAGGGATCTCTTGATCACGGCCCTGAACATACGTCTTGACGCTTACGATCTTGCCGTCCGCTCCCATCACGATCTCACTCAACAAAACACTGTTTGCGTCATAAGCCTTTAACGTGGAGGGGAAAATAATCGCACCCTCCGGAGCCTGCAGTTTTGGAGGTAGCTGCGCAGAGTCAGGCTGATACTTGGTCACACTCAACAATTGCCCTTGCGCGTTATATTGCAGGACTGAATAAAGCTGCGTTGACCCCTGAGGATACACCTCGACTTTAGCAGGGATCTGGGTCACGGGCGTATTACCATAGACCGTCATACTGAGAATCTTTCCGTCGGCATCCATCACGAGTTCTCGGATCAGGGTGCCTTGGTCATCGTATTGCTTCAGCGTGGACGGAAAAATAATCGCACCCTCCGGAGCCTGCAGTTGTGGCGGCAGTTGCACCGGATTGCCTCCCACAGGACTGATCGGCGTTTCCTTCGAATACTGCAACTGCCCGTTTGTGATCGCAATCTTACAAGTCCACGCAGGGTCTTGAGGATCTTTCCAACGATAGAGGACATTACTCCCGCTCACTGCCTTTGTGATCACGGCCCCATTCGAAAGCGCCTGATTCAGTGAACCCAGCAACTGCTGGCGTGGTTCCGCAGCCAACGTCTCGCCTTGCAACGCCACATTGTCCACCCCAATAACACTCTCAGCCGAAAAACTCCATTTGTTGACCACTCGGAGCGATTGCTGATCGGGAGTCACAATCGAAACTAGCGCCAGCGCAAGAACATACGTCGTCTTCCCATCCGCGCTCGTCCAAGTCCATGAGGTATTGCTACCATCCAGACTCACCTGCTTGACGAACTGACTGTTCGGCCCTGCATCCTGAAACGCGGCACTAAACTGTGCCAACTCGGCTTCGCTCAAATTAGCCTGCGCCGCCTGTAATATCTCGGGAGGAAGGATCGATTGAGGCACCTCTTCAACTTTCACATTTTCTGTCGAATCACGGAAAATTTTGTAACTCTTGCCATCCAACGCAAAGTGAATTGCGTTATCGGAATCCACAATCGTGACCGCCAGCTTGGCCATCGCCACGATGGCCTGGGTGTCACTAAGACTGAGAGGCACTTGATGCAACGCGGCATAAAGCAGAAGCCCATTGGCCTGGGCACGGTTCGCATATTGGGCATCCACCCCAAAAATCCCATCCGCATTCGGTGCAACAAAAACACGCATATGCTGCAATACCCCGTCAGGGACAGCCACAAACGCCTGCACCTCGATCGTTGGCCCCATCATGGGATCATTGCCAATCACTACCGAATAAACAGGATGCGATGGATCTGGATTCAATGCCGCGTTCAACGCATCCCGAACCTCTCCCAGATCCGCTACCCCCTTGAGTAACGGATTCCCATTCTGATCAACATAGGTCTGGTAGATCTTCCCATCCAACGCAAACGTCATGACCGGAGGATTTCCAGGTTGAACATTTACAAATACGCTTATCACACTCAGCTTGCCCATCGCCACGATGGCCTGGGTGTCATCAGCCGATATAGGCGATTGATGCAATGCCTGGAATAAAAAATTTCCGCCAATCACAAGATCCCCCTGGCCTCCATAGTAGGCAGCCCGAACCGATTTGGGGTCTATGATTATTCCTTTGATCTGACCTCCTGACATTGAAAAGCTCATTTGATGCAACCCCGCCGTCGGCGCCTTGGCGTAAACTTTCATATCCGTAATTGTGATGCCATAAGCAGGCGGAGGAGGTGGATAAATATCGATGCTTTTCAAAAGCTCCACTGTGATTTTAAACGCGCTTCCCAACTGTCGCTGCAAGGCATCCACAAAGGCCTTCACCGACGCAGGATATTCCATAGTAACCTGGATCAATTTCCCTTGTGCGTCATAGCTGAGGGTCGAAAAAAGACTCCCATCCGCTTGATACACTTTCACGGTCGAAGGGATCTGTCTCATGGGAACATCGCCGTAAACCGCCATGCTGAGAATGCTTCCGTCCGCGGCCATCGAGAATTCACGCAAAAGATTTCCCTGCACATCGTAATGCTTCATCGTCGACGGAAATACCACGGCCTCTGCGGGCGCTTCAAGTTGCGGCAGAGAATTCCAATCGTATTGATAATAAACAGTCTTCGTCACATTCCCCTGCGCATCAAAATACACTTCGGCATAGGGGGTCCTGTCTAATTTGAAGGTCTTGACCACGGCCGTTGCGGGTTGGGTTCCAGCATTCTCGATCGAGACAATGCTTAAGAAGAATCCGTCCGGTTTAAAGAACATCTCTGATTTAAAGAAGGGCGACGTGCTGTTAGCAGCATAGACCTCGATAATCCCCGGATCGGGCATGGCATTCCCGGGCACATACATGGCTTGCGGTTTTGCCACACTCAAATCCCGCTTTACGGGAGAGCATTCATAATAGACGCTTTTGGCGCCGTCCTGGGACACCACTTCCGTCCTGTAAAATCCGGCAGTCGCGGGAAGTGCGTTGATTGCGGCGATCGCGGCATCTCTGTCCGCAGCGCTTAACCCGGCATTATTCACGACTTGTAACATCTCCGGTAGGTTGAGCTCTCGGATGCTGAGCGCACTTCCATCCGGCATTGTGATCTCCCGTTCGATGATCACTTTCTTGCCTGTTGTCGTTGTATCCCAATAGACTTTCCAGCTAATTCCGTTCTGCGCGAAATGGATCGCACCATCGGAATCCACACCGTTGACGGTGATCTTTGTCATTAACATAATGGCGTCCGTGTCACTCTCTCCAGGTTGAACCAGTTTCATTCCGGCAAAGAACAGGTTCCCGTCCACCTTCACTGCCTTAAGGTTGCCCTTCCCGTCGTAGTAACTGACCGTTACAAACTGCCCGTCGATGACACCCTTGGCTGAAAGATGAAAACTCATCTCTTCCAAAGTCCCTTTGGGCCCGCATCCCACGCACATGATGTAACGTTTGCCATCCTGAATGGAAACCTGAAATAAACCATTCACCGCATTTAAACTCACTATAAATCCCTCTCCCAGCTGCTTCTGCAACGCATCCACATACGCCTGCACTACCGGAGGAATCTGATTTCGAATCATCTCACCAAATGCGACTACATCGTTCGGATCTAACACCCCATCTTTATTCAAGTCCAGTTTCATCTTGGCCTCAGGCGTCAGAAACGCGGCCAACTCCACTCCATCACCGGGTTGACCATCAAAAGATTTGAATAACGTATAATCTGCCGCATCCAACTGGCCATCCCCATTGAAATCAAAATTGAACTTCGGATCATTGACCCGGTTAACCAGTGGGATCAAATCCCCAAATTGAACGACGTCCTTCGGATCTACCACTCCGTTTTTATCCAAATCCAGTTTCGCCTTGGCCTCAGGCGTCAGAAACGCGGCCAACTCCACTCCATCACCGAGTTGACCATCAAAAGATTTGAATAACGTATAATCTGCCGTATCCAACTGGCCATCCCCATTGAAATCAAAATTGAATGCCGGATCGTTCACCCGATCAACGAGTTTTTGATCCGCAGGAGAAAGCCTCTTTTCAATAACCACATTTCCATCCGGATCCCGAAAAGCCTTGGAATATTGGCCATCCTTCGCGAAATGGATCGCCCCGTTGGAATCTACGGAATTCACCGTCACCTGGACCATTAAGAATAGGATTGGATCGACCTTAATCAAATTCGATTTATCAAGCGTTACCAATACGACCGTACTAGGAGTCGCCATCTTCGGGATTGAATTTGAGGAAGCAACTGGAACAGGCGCTCGTATCACCGGTATCTGGGAATACTGAAGCTGTGATAAGGCATCATGGAGCAGCTGCGCATCCACTGCGACAACGCCATTGTAAGAAACCTGAAGCGATTTTGTATCCATTTGCCCATCGGAGGAAACAACAAAGCTCATGTTAGTCAATGCACCCGCCAAGGGCCTCACCACAACCGCGGAGCACGCCTGACCTGAAACACATGTCGGGCTACTCACGAATGAAACGCTCACTAAATAAGTTCCATTGGCTTGAAGGACCGCCGTCACTTGATAGCCGCCCACACCACTCTTGAGCTGCGATTGCAGTGTATCCACAACAGCCTGCACCGCGGGTGGTAATTCCTTTTCAAGAATGACATTCTCAGTCGCATCCCGATAGGTTTTGTAATATTTATTGTCCAACGAAAAATGGATCGCGCCGCCTTTGTCGACACTCGACACATTGATCTGCAACATCATCGTTAGCGCTTTTTTAGGATCCGGTCGCACTCTTATCGCCGAACAAATTGCCTCAAAACACTTATTCTGAAACTGCATCAGACTTTCAAAAAGCAATTTCCCGACCACCTTGATATCCCCTTGAACCCCTTGGTAGGTAGCCTGAACCGACTCTGGATCCATTTCCGCTTTGTCAGAAATAACAAAGCTCATGTTGGTTAGTGCACCCGCTAAAGGCCTCGCTACAACCGCGGAGCACGGCCGCCCTGAAACACATGTCGGTTCACTTATAAATGAAATGCTAACCAAATAGGTTCCATCATTCTGGCGAGCTGCCGTCACATCATAGCCACCGACACCGCCCTTGATCTTCGACTGCAGATCACTTATATACGCCTGCACCGGAGCGGGTAGCTTGACGGGGGGCTTGATAGCGGGAAGTGGGACAGGTAGCGGTTTAGGCGCTGATTTGACATCCGGTGCGTCCTTCGCGACGATGCCGCCGGTATTCATTTCAAATTGGATGGTCGTAGGCGAAACCGTGGTCGAGACAGGAGCTTGTTTTGCCGAAGTATCCGTCGCAGACTTTTCGGAAGTGGACACACTCGTCCCATTGATCAGATTCTCAGGTTTTACCGGCGCGCTCCCGGCGAGTCCGGCCGGAACGGCTTGTAAAAATGCTAAACTGACTGCGGTGAAAATAGCGACGAACTTTTGAATGCGCTGAGTCTTCATTTTTTTCGTGCCCCCTTTTTGAAATTTTGGTCGACAAAAATCGTCGATCCGTTTGCAGCAGTCCAACAATCAAAAGAAAACGGCAAATTGGGGTTTATGGAAAATAGTGTTTCAGAGCGGCAGGGTTTTTCAGGGCTGAAAGTTTTCTGATTGAGTGTTTCACTCTTATTAATTTTTTTCATCGCTCCACCCTTAACGTTAATTTTTTTTAATGCTCAATGAATAACTAGCATATTGCTAAAACATTTACAAGAGCTTTATCATTAATATTTAATAGCAGTTGCTATCAGTTATAGCAAAAGATATCTTTTTTCAACTTATATAAACTTTTAGATGCTATTAGAGCCTTAATAGATACTTTAATATTTTAAAAACCATGCTTGTATTCTCAATAATGATGATACTGTGCGGATCTTGAAAGACCGCCCTGAGACATCTTCAGTCCGTATTCCACCATCCGGATTTTGTGGTAGAACGCCGCCATGTTACGCCACTACCTGGAAGCCTTCATCCGTCTCTTCTATCCTGCAACGTGCGAAGTGTGCCGCACGGGTCTCGACCTCGAGGAGAGGATCCTTTGCAATACTGCGCTGGGGACCTGGACGCCCTTGCCTGGCCCATGGAAAAAGCCCTGGGTGAAGAACGGTTCGAGCACTTGGACCACGTCTGGACGGTTTATGCCTACGCCTCCCCGATAAAGGATTTGCTGCACGGCGTCAAATATGCGCGTAAAGATTATCTTCTCAAGTCTTGCCTGAACCGCGCCATCGGGCTTGCGCAGGCCGTCACCTCCGACTTTTGGTACGATGCCATTCTCCCCGTCCCGATCGACCGCCTAAAACTCGTACAAAGACATTTCAATCAGGCGGAGGTCCTCGCGACGATGCTGAGGCCCTGGCTGACGCCGCCCGTTGAAAAATCCCTGCTCGTCAAACATCGCTCCATTCCGAGTCAAACTTCCCTGAGCCAGTCTGAGCGCGCGATCAATGTCTATGGCGCATTTAAACTGAAGCGTCTTTCAAAGGTCCCGGGCAGGTCTTTTCTTCTTCTGGACGATGTCTTGACCACCGGCGCGACCGCTAATGGAGCGGCCCGCTCTTAAAACTCCGCGGCGCCAAACGCGTGGATTTCCTGGCGCTCACGAGAACGGTTTCGTCGGAAGAAAAAAATATGATCCTAAGTGTCGCCCTCCGGGCATCCCTTAAGGATGAGGAGGCCCATGAAACCACACCCCCTCAAAAACAGTTTGAGATTCACGCCGCACGCGGATAAGATACCCATGCTGCGTTAGTATTGTCTTAATGGTTCGCGGCATGGGCACCGTTCACCCATAAAATCAAATTTGGAACGGTGCTGGCTTCATAACGCAACTCCGAAGGAGTGACCCTTTTGAAAGTCCTGGACCGCTATGTTGTTCGAGAATTGATCTTCCCGATCATTTTCTGTTCCCTCACGCTCATACTCCTGATCCTGGTGGCCGACCTCTTTGACAACCTCGATGAGCTCCTGAGGAACAAGACCCCGATCCTGATCATCCTCCGCTACTATCTGTCACTCATCCCGATTTCGTTCACCCAAACCATCGCATGGGCCGTATGGCTCGGGACCATTTTCCTTTTGGTCCAGTTCGGCCTTCATAACGAGCTTATGGCCATGAAAGCCGCCGGTCTCAAGATCCTGACCATTGTCCGGCCGATGATCTTCCTGGGACTTTTGCTCGGCATTGTCACCTTCCTCGTGGCCGACCGCGTCGTGCCGAAAACTTCCCGCACAGCCAACGAACTCCTGGAGATCTATATCGAGAAGAAAAAAGACAACAAGGACCGGAAGGTCTTCAAAAACGTTACCTATTATTCCGGGGGTAACACGCTTTATTATTTCCGGAAATTCTCCCCAAGGCCCAAGACCGTCGAGGACGCGATCATCATCTGGCTGGATCCCGTGACCCATCACACCGCGCAAAAGATCTTTGCGCAAAAAGGCGCTTGGGAAGACGGGCGGTGGGTTTTTGAGGGGATCACGGAATATCAAGCGGGCGTTCAGGGGGACGTTCTCGGAAAACCCCTGATCATCCCGAAAAAAAGTTATTTGGATGTCACGATCACGCCACGGGATCTGATCAACACGGCGAGCGAAAGCACTTTTCTTTCTTACCATGAGCTCCAGTACACGATCGACAAGCTCAAGGAGAACGGCATTTCCGTGTATTCAGAGAAAGTAGACCTTTACAATCGCATGGCTTCGCCCTGGAATGGGCTCGTCATGCTGCTTCTCGCCATCCCCTTCTTGGGGACCGTACACAACCGCAAGGCGATCGCGATGAGCGTTCTGACGTGTGCGGGAATGGTGTTCGCGTTCCACGTAAGCGACGCGGTCCTGCTTGCTTTGGGAAAATCCGGAAGGATCTTTCCGTTTTTAAGCGCGTGGGGCGGGACTATCCTCTTCGCGACCTACGCGCTCTTCAAGCTGGAAAAAGCCAACTACTAGACCGCAGTCTCTAGTCTCTAGTCTCTTTCCCCTGCCGGTGGCCTGCGTCCAACGCCCCCTCATCGATCTTCATCCCGGAGTTGTCAAAGGCAGGAAGGGCGATCGTTCCGTAGATGCGCGGGATTCCCGGCATTTTAGCGCCCCGACCGAAAAGAGAAGCCATGGTAGCCTGGGTCTGCGACACAGAAGTTTCTTGTCCGGGATCTTCGGACGCGGCCTCCGGCCGGGCGGACGCGATGGGGGCAAAAGAGAGTAGGAAAACGAGACAGGAAAAATAAAAACTTGCCATTTTTTGAGGCGGTTTACTGTTCATAATTTCCAGTGCGTTGATCCAAAACCGGGGTTCCTAGTGCCGTGTCAATTTTAAATTCAAGGGTACATGGCACAGTACTGTGAACCCCTAAAATCAAATTAGACACAGTATTAGATCTTCGTGCCGGACGGGATATGGACGCCTTTGGGAATGATCACGATCCCGTCGCGGATGTAGTAATGGTCGCCGTCCTTCTCTTCGACCGCCTTGTCGTTGGTGATCGTGACGCCGTCCCCGATCGAAACATTTTTGTCGATGATGCAATTCTCGATCACGCAGTTCTTCCCGATCCCGATCCGGTGATCCTGGGACGGGTCCGGCCATTCGTAATAATCATTTCCCATAAGAATGCTCTTGCCGACCACGGTCCCCGCTCCAACGACCGAACGCAGGCCCACGACCGATTGACGGATCTTGGCGCCCGTCAAGACGCAGCCCTCTGACATCAGGACATGATCCAGTTCCGTCCCGAGGATCTTGGACGGCGGCAGAAACCTGGGCCGGGTGAAGATGCGGCCTTCCGGAGAAAGAAAACTGAACGGCGGATTCAGGCCCGTAAGTTCGATGCTCGCCTCATAAAAACCCCCGATCGTCCCGATATCGCGCCAGTAGCCCGTGAACACGTGGCCGAAGACCTTGTAGTTCTTGATCGCCTTCGGGATGATCTCATGTCCAAAATCCTTCTCGCTTCCGGAGAGCACGTCCAAAAGCACATCCCGATTAAAAACATAGATCCCCATCGACGCAAGGTACATGGGGCTCTTCGCCTTCACGCGATAGAGATCACAGAGAGGTTTCGGCATGGCGTAAGATTCCACCGAGTCGCCTTTTTTAGGCTTCTCCAGGAAATCCGTGATCTGGCCGTCCTTTTGGAGCTTCATGATACCGAACCCTTTGACAACCCGCTCCGGCACGGGAACGGTGGCCACCGTCACATCCGCACGCTGCATTTCATGGAACCCCAGGATCTCCTTGTAATTCATCCGGTAAAGATGGTCTCCGGAGAGGATCAGGAAAACATCCGTGGCGCTGGTGTGATAATGCGGCAGACATTTCCGGACCGCGTCAGCCGTCCCCTGGAACCAGTCATTGTTCTCATTCGTTTGTTCGGCGGCAAGGAGTTCCACGCTTGTTTTTGTGAACGCTTCGTACGGGTAGGTCCGGTGGATGTGCCGGTGGAGCGAAGCAGAATTGAATTGCGTCAGGACAAAGATGCGCCGGAGATCCGAATTGATGGCATTGGAGATCGGGATGTCGACCAGGCGGTATTTTCCCCCGATCGGCACGGCGGGTTTGGAACGATAACTCGTGAGCGGGAAAAGCCTCTTCCCCTGTCCGCCGCCAAGGATCAGTGTCGTCACGCGCCGGCTCATGTCAGGTCCACTCCCAGGGTTTGATATTGTTTCCACAGGACTTTTCGGAAAGTATCGTTCTCTTCCATCAGGACAAAAAGACGTTCGTGCAATCGTTCGATCAGTCCCGCGCGTGAGACGTGGCGCTCGTGGTTCACAAAAAGGTCGATCCGTCGGATGTGCTCATCGATAACCGCCCTATTCTTGCGGATCTGGCTTTTGATGATACGCGTCTCTTCCGGCGTAAAGGCCAAAGTCTCACAGTCCAGCGCCGTCGTTTCTTTCACAGGAAGATCATGTCCCAAATGCAGGATCATACCGCGTACCTCGCAATCAAGTCCGGCAGTTCCCTGCCGAACTCCGTTTTCATATAAACCCGAAAGCAACCGGCCTTCTCGGCCTCGGGTTTTACCATGACTTTTGCCTGCGTTACAAATCCCACCACAGGCGTATTTTTTAAATCGGCATTCTTATGCAATTCGTTGAGCGCCCGGAACGCCTCGGCCTCGCGTTTTTCAAGATCGAGAATCACGAGAAAGGGTCGCTCGATCGCGGCTTGCTCCACCAGTTTCTGGGCGCTGTCAAAATTCCTTACTCCGATATGAAGCCCGGCCGCACATTTGACGATCTGGGTCGCGGTGGCCATATCCGCCACAAGAGCGAAAATACCCCGCTGTATTTTGATAGCCCCCGAACTCAACATGTCGCGGCCCATCTCACTCGCCTCCGAAGCTTAACCTGTTTTCTCCGAGGAATCAAGCCTGCGGCCGCCCAATTTCCCAAGGATCGCGATCTTCCCGGCCGCGTCTTGCAAGAGCGCCGGCGGCCCCTGAATGGATCCCAGGGCCTCGGCCGCTTCCTGCCATTGCTTGTCGCGGATCAGTCCCACGGCCGATTGGTAGACCACCATCGCGTTCTTCAAATAGGCTTCCGTGAACGTCTCGATCACTTCTTTTTTCTCAACCAGGTCCTGCTGCAGCGGCTGGAGATCGGCCGTCGAAGTGGGCCGGGGCGACATCAGATCCATCAGGGGCCGCTGAAGATCCAGGTCGATCGTTCCGAAGGAAGCTGGATAAGACGGCGGCGCTTCCTGGGGCGCCGCGTTCTTGCGCAGCAGATCGACCTCCTGAGTCATGGGAAGGATCATCGCCAGGGCTTCCGGCCATTTTTTTTGAGCGGTCAGCCCGATGAGTTTCTGATATTGAGCGCCCAAGGCTTCCTCCTTGGACTTTTTCCCCTTGTCCAGAAGACTCTGGTTCATAGCGCTTATTTTTGAGAGGGTGTCATTAATAAAAGGCCGGAGCATGGTGAGCGCCACGGCGCGGTGTTTTTTCAGGTCCGTGGAATAGAGCGGGAACGTCAGGGATTCCACCCAGAGGTTCCGGGCTGTCACCACATCTCCTTTCCCGAACGCGTCCGCGGCCGCAAGATATTTGGCCTTAAATAGCTCCTCGAGCTTTTTCTTGTAGCTCCTCGCGAAAGGCATCTTATAGAAAGCCTCCTGGTCCGCGATCATTTTCTGGTATTGCACAAGCGTCCAAACCGCCGAAGGCAACTTCTCGGTCCATCCCGTCTGAAACGGAACGGCCCGACCAAGAATCGTTTGCTCTCCCGGGTCAGGCGCCCGGTCCGCGGGGATTACTGCCTCATGAGAAAGTATCTCTTTTTCCTGCGGGGAAAGTGAGGCCCAAGGGTCCGTTACGGATTTCCCGGTTTGTTTGTCATTACGAGGCGGTTTGATCGAAAAATTTTTCCAGCTTTGAAGAGACGACGAAGTGACTCGCTTGTAAGCTTTATAAGCCAAAAATCCGGCCGCGATGAGCAGGACGAGGAAAAGCAACGCGCGGAGGAGATACTTTAAATTTCCGAAAGACACTTTGGGGCCCGGCTTTGCCGCGACTCTCTGGAAAACGCCTTTTTTTTCGGCGGCTTTCTCGTCCTCACGCTTGACGGACGAGCTCCAAAAACAGAACGGGCACTCTTTGGCCTCGGGGATCTCGAGTTCAAATCTTTTTCCGCAATGATCGCAGATAAAGGAATAGGACATAGGAGTTCATTATGACTTTTTTTGGGGGAAATTCCAGTGAATCTTAAGCGGAAACAGAGATCGCGCGATGGGTCAGGACCAGCTCTTCCAGGCGGCTGAACGCCGTATCACGGCTGGCAGAAGACTTTACCTCCACGGGGACGGAAACCATTCTCGATCCCAGGGAAGAACCCACACGCACCGGATCGAAAGGCCCTTGAAAGGAGAGGTTCAGAGGAGCAAAAGCAGCACCTATCGAGGTTAAACTCACGCAAAAAATCGCTACCGCAAATACCCACCGAGAAAGTATCGACCGGAAAGTTGCCATGGCTTCCCACCCTCCCTGCCAAAAGCGAAACACAACCTCACCTTTATCGTATACCTAATATCGATGGAAAACCATGAGGACTTGAGACGAAAAATTTTCACTCGCCCCGAAAGAGAGGTTCACACTCGACGCGGGGACGCTCCCCAAGATTCAGGCCTTTCCAAAAACCGGTCAAAACTTGATGACGTCCCTGGTCTATAAGTACTTTTCCTCGTATTGTTTCTCGCTTTTTATGAGATTGGCAGCATACCGGTCCAACAGATTACCGCCATGCGCTAAACGGGATTGGTCCAGATCGTGTTTTTTGAGGAGCTCGAGCCGTTCTTGGACAAGATCCACCCGGATCTGCTTGATCGCCGATTCATATTTTGTCTGGGCCGCGAGGTATTCCTCCTCCGCCCTTTTTTTCTTCCTCTTGTCGTCCCGCGAACTGCTCCAGGCGTACACCCGATCCATGGAAGTCTCCACTACATCCTCATAAAGATCGATCTCATCGGTCACATACTTCCTTAACCTCTCGAAATCTTTCCGGTCCGGATTTTCATTCAAGAGCTCCTCACCGGAGTTCATCATGTCCCGGGCATCCTTCATCACCCCCATAACGGATCTGAATCGATCCCCATAACCGACATTGCGCTTTAATCGCGCGTCTCCCTCATTTTGAATGCCCCCCAGGATCGGCACCATTTGTCCGGTAGCCAACTCCAGAAGATGAGTCGCGGCACGCCTTCGAGATTCGCTCAAGACATACAAGGCTCCGAATTTCACCTGGGGCGGATTTTTTTTATCCTGCTGGGCAAGACCGACATGCTTCAATAAAAGATCCCAAGAGTGAAATGCGGGGGCCTCTTCTCCTTTGACGGCCCTTTGGACCTGCGCGTCCAGGTCGAAGGACTTATTTCCCACGACCCGGGATTCACACCAAAGGTTTAAAATGCGGCTGGCCCGTGACGAAACATCTGCTTCTTCCGCTGCGTAACCCCGGGAAAACAGGAGCCCGCAAAATAGCAGTGTAAAAACGATCCTCTTTTTCAAATCCCCTCCGTCTTTCTTCTCTAGATTCATGTCTTTAAGATCGAGCGCCATGATCTATTTCTCTCTCAATGTTCGGACGGACCGGAGGAGGAAGCGGATTTATCTTTTTTCCTTCTTCCTAGCACATAACCTAAAAAACAGCCTGCAAGGGCAATGCAAAAAACGGTCAGCCCTTGACAGAATGGGCAAATTTGCGTTCCGTTACATTGACAGAATTTCAGCCATTCAGAAAAATGCATCGCCGCCTTCTTTCATTTCCGCAACACCCGTCAGAACGTGATCCGAAAAATAATCACCGTGATCAGCAGCACAATCAAGACTATCAAATAGACCGCGTTCATCTGGTCTCGCTTGAATTCTTTCATTCTCTGCTCTCGCGGCAGATCCTCCACTCCCAGCGTATCACTCATAGCGTCGCCCCTCCGAGCTTATTATTTTTTTCAGTGCCTTGGTCTCATCCGTGCGATCTTTCTGGGTTCTTCCCTAGACTTGCTCCCGCATTTTCACCCAGCCAATATCGGGATCCCGGATCGTCCATGTTTCGCCGGTCTTGGTGTTGATACGAAAGAGCAGTTCTTCATCCCCCTTTTTCCGCGTGATAATATTGTAATCACCGCAAGCGATACTGGCAATCTCTCCCGCCAACAGCCGCCCCGCATCCTGAAAGAGAAATACCGTGACTGCCAAAAACAGGGAAAACAACGCTATGATCTTTTTCATTTTTCTCTCCTAGGCTTTCTTGTTTTTATATCAGAGCCGCTCTAGGGTTTCCTCAGGCCTTCAACTTCCCGTCTTTGTCATACTCCTTAAGCGGTCCCACTCGTTTTCCGTCCTTGTAAAGCGCAGCGCTCCTTAATCGTCCGTCCCCGTAATACGTTTTAAATAACCCCTCGAGTTTTCCGTCCTTATAAAACTCATCCAAGACGAGTTGCCCGTTTTCATGATAGGTCTTAAACGCCCCCTCCCGCTTCCCGTCCTTGTAAGACCCTTCTTTTCTTAAGGGGCCGCTTTCGTAATAAGCCTTGAATGGCCCCTCATTCTTCCCACTCTTGAAAACCTGCTCGCTTTCCAGCTTCCCATTTTCGTAATGCCTCCTCGTCAGCCCCTCAAGCGTTCCGTTCCTGAAAGCTTCCTCTGATTTCAGCTGTCCGTTCGCGTAATATTCCCTGACGGGTTCTTCCCCGTATCCCATAGCACCAAATAGAAGGACTGCCATGAGAACAAATCCAAGCCCCCGGCTGATGCATGCACCCGTTTTAATATTCATCCGGTCTCAACTGCCTCCCGATTTTTTTTACTTTAGTTACTTGTCTCGTCCGGACTCTTTTCTAAGCTTCTCAAGAAAATCCGGAACAACCTTATACCCCAATGATTCTGCCTGATGCACATCGCCCCAGGCCTTGGAATATTCCCGCTTGAGACAATACCCGACGGATCGGTTGTTGTAGGCTTCGGCATACTTAGGATTTAATGTTAGGGCTCGGGTGTAATCAGAAATGGCCTGGTCAGGATTGCCTTTAGAATAATAGGTATTCCCCCGCCTGAAGTGGGCTTCAGCATACTTAGGATTTAATTCTATGGCGCGGGCATAATCCAATAGGGCCTGGTCATAGTTGTGTTGAGCATAATAGATATCTCCCCGGTTGTTGAAGGCTACCGCATATTGGGGATTTAATTCTATCGCTCGGGTGTAGTCTGACAGGGCCTGCTCGGAGTTCCCTTGGGAGTAATACGCGATCCCTCGGTTGAAGTAGGCTTCGGCATACTTAGGGTTCGATGCTAGGGCCTTGTCGAAATCGGACAGGGCTTGGCCATACTGATGTTGAAAAGAACAGATGACACCCCGATTGCTGTAGGCTTCGGCATAGTTAGGATTTAATTTTATCGCTTGGGTGTAATCCGACAGGGCCTGGTCATAGTTGCGTTGAAAATAATAGGCGTTGCCTCGACCGAAGTAGGCTTCGGCATACTTAGGATTTAATGCTATGGCGCGGGCATAGTCCAACATGGCCTGATTAGAATTCCCTTTGGAATAGTAGGCATTCCCGCGATTGAAGTGGGCTTCGGCATGTTGAGGGTTTAATACGATGGCCTGGCTGTAATCGGAAATGGCCTGATCAGAATTCCCTTTGGAATAATAGGCGACCCCCCGACTGAAGTAGGCATCTACATACTTCGGATTCAAAGCAATGGCTTTGTCGAATTCGACTAGGGCCTGGTCATATTTGTGCTGAGAAGAATAGGTAACCCCACGATTGTTGTAGGCCTCAGCGTGCTTGGGGTTTAAGGAAATAGCTTGGGTGTAATCAGAAATGGCCTGATCCAGATCGCCGTGAGAATAATAGACATTCCCTCGGCTGAAGTAAGCCTCAGCATATTTAGGATTTAACGCGATGAGTCGGGTGTAGTCCGCGATGGCGGGTTCATAGCGACGTTGAGAATAATAGATGGCTCCCCGGTTGTTGTAGACATCTGCATACCGGGGATTTAATTTGACGGCTTGAGTGTAATCCGACAAAGTCTTATCGAGGCTGCCTTGGGAATAATAGGCATTCCCTCGACTGAAAAAGGCCTCAGGATACTTAGGTTTAGATTCTATGGCTAGGGTGAAAGCAGCGATCGCTTGATCGAAACTGCCTTTTCTCAAATAAATATAGCCCCGCCAGAAATGGGCATTCGCATCCTTAGGATTCAGTCTAACGGCCTTGCTGAGATCCGCCAGCGCCCGATCAGGATCGCCTTCTCTTAAATTAACCTCAGCCCGAGCCACATAGCCTTCGACAGATCCAGGACTTACTTCTATGATCCTTGCAATTTCATTATAGGGCGCGAGGGTCTCATCCGATCGAACGTTCGCCTTATGTTGAGCCCCTTGATCTGAAACATCTTTTTCCGCAGTTCCTGCGTACGCCGAAATCAAGAAAGTCCCGACTAACACCCCCACAAAAGTTCCCGTTTTGCTATTCATCCCCGCAACCTCTGCTTCGCGCATCCGTTTTTTCGCCATCCGGGAGATCGAGGGCGTTGCCGTCGACAACACGGGTTACGGCGAGGGGACCGGCAGAAAAAACAAGACGAGGGACCGGGAAGAATATCGCAAGAGCAAGGAAGGACCTTCTCATGAGGGGATTATACCCTGCCGTTAAAGACCGGGTGGGCTGAAAAGCATTTGCGTAATTCCTTATAGCACCAACACTAGTCGCTGATTGGCGGATTTGCCACACCGCAACCGGCTACCGTTGCAGCCCAGGCACCTCCGGCCACCTGAATACGAACAACACCGGTATGATCCACGCAGTAGGAGGCATTCCCAGTCACGTTCGCAATCACCGGAACCGCGGTCGCACCGTAGGTGTTCGTACCGCCTACTAAGTTCAGGGTGTACCCATGCTTCACTACGCCATTAACAAATGTGTTGTCCGCATACGACGGATTTTGCGTCGACAATATATCCAAAGTCGCCGGATACGCCACGGGCGTCTGTGCCGCGCGGTAACCCTCTGCGGCGGAGCTAATGGCCCTTAGGTCCGACTTCACGGCGCCTTCGTTGGCGTTCACACGGGCGCGTAGCAGGCTGGGAATGGCGACAGCCGCCAAGAGTCCAATGATCCCGACTACGATCATGATCTCCATCAGCGTAAAACCTTTTTTATTCAACTGGATAAATATGTTATTCCCCCTGCGTTGGCCACTCCCTACCGCTATTCTAAACTACTTGGTATGATACGACAATACCTCCGATAACTAAACTTAGGATTTACGTATTTAGTAAAAAAGGGGCCTGGCCCGAAAAAAATCATCCGAGGAAACCGGACGGCGCTCCCGGGGTGGCCGGTTGCAACCGACCGCACACGACACTTTTCGGTGTCTGATCGGCCTTGTTTCCAAGAAATTCTCCAAGAAATTCTTTTGCGCCATGTAATTTTTCAAGTATACTCGGACGCGATTTTTTAAAATTCGTCCTGTGAAGAGCGGGCCGGGATTGCCTAAGGAAAAAATGATGGGAAAAGAAAACGGTGAGGAAGAGAGAAATAGGGTGCCGTCCGTAGTCTATACGGAGGACTACTACCTTACCGATAACGAAGGATTCAGGGAATACGAGAAAGGATTAAGCGAGAATATCCATCCGAAGTTTAAAAGAGCGCTGAAATACGCCGGACTTCGTCCCGGCATGCAAGTGCTCGACCTGGGGTGCGGCCGGGGGGAGAGGTACTGGGGAACTCTATTTATACTTCTCTGCGACTTTCGGATATTTCAGCGGTTTCTCTGCTTCTCTTTGCTCTTCGGCCACTCTCTCACGCTCAAGGCCTTCCGACCTCAGCTGGTTTGAGATCTCCACGCACTTGTCAATGCAGTGCTTCTCGGAGTAGACCCTCTGGCATTCCAAGCGGCATTTTTTAACATCAATTCCAAACCGGGCCTTGTCCTCCGCGACCATTTCCTTAAACACGGGCAGCATATCCTTGTTGTCCCCCGCGAAGGCGCTCCCTCCTATAAGGAACAACATCATCAAGCCGACCGCCGCGGATAAACTTTTCATGATTGTCTCTCCTGTTTTCTGACCCTGCATTCCTCCCCCCGCTACGACGGATTTTCCGTGGGCCCGGTGGGGGAGAGCGCGGACATTCCGGCAAGGTCCGTGATCTGTTTCTCGAATTGGGCGAGGACACTGTCCCGGATCCGCAAAGACTCCGTCATCTGCTGGACATGCCGCTCCAATTCCTCGATCTTCCGGAGGAGTTCCTGCTCGCGGTCCCGGAGGGCCGAAATGGCTTGCTGAGCTTCCGCCGCCGCCTTTTCAGACTGCCGGGTGAGGGCCCCTTTTTCTTGGATGAGTTCCTCTTTCTGCCGGGTCAAATTCTCGATCTCCAAGATTCTTTCCCGCAGGGCCGTCTCAAGTTCCCGGACCTTCTCACCCGAGGCCGCGGCCCTGGAGCGCCACTCTTCACTTTCCCGGGTCAATGTCTCGATTTTTTGGGCTTCCCTCTGAAGATCTTCGCATGTCTTCTTAGCGATCTCTTCGTTCTTTATTCTTTCTTCCTCGCGCTCCTCTTGCGCCTCCTGCTTCTCCCTGTGGATCTTGCGAAGTTTTTCATCCAATTCCTTGACGCGTTGCGTCCAATCCGGATCAACGCCTTGGGACGAGGCCTCGGAGGGTGGATCCTCAGGGGCTAAAGGAAGCTGAGGAGCGCTCACGGGAGCCTCGTGGGGTTTTGACACCCCCGGATCCATCTCCGGGCCCACGGTCTTTTTTTCGGCCGGGGCCATTTGCGCGGAACCCATTTCCTTCATAAAAAAAGAAAGGTCCGGCGCCTGCGCCCAACGGACCCCCCAGTAGTTTTTTTTGATCACCTCGTGGTTCGTTGCCTCCGCGACCGCCCCCAACTTCTGAAAAAAATTCCTGACGCATGCGGCAAGCTGAAGGGTGAGACCATCCAGGAGGATCAATGGCGCGTTGGAAAGGATCTGCTCGGCATTACGTTTTTCAAGTTTAAAAATCTCCTCAAGATTTTTTGCAATCCCCTTCTTGTGTTTGGAGGGAATTGACAGGAGCACAACGCCCCAATCGCTGGAGGTGTGGACGGATCCGAATTCGTTCATGGATATAACCTCGGCCTTTCTTTTTGAATGAATATTTCAGCCTTGATCCTTATTAAAAAAAATCAAAGACTCGGGCAGTCCTGACTTCTAAAACGACAACTCTATTTTATCAGAGCAATGCAGATTCTCAAAACAACAATCCCAGAATGTTTCGGGACAGGACGACGGAGAAATAAACAGAAACATCCCGCAAACAGGATAAAGAAGAGACGCGATCGGGGGTACGTGAAGAACTTTTAGCGGCCGATCCGGACGGGCTCAGGGACTTTCCCGGTTTCGAGGATGTCCATGATCTCGCTGATGTAGGTCTGGATATGCGGCGGGGGGTTATCATCAAAAAGAAGAAATAAATTCAAGAGGAAGCGACGCACCTCCGTCGCTAGCTTTTTATCCCTGATCTGAGACAGCCGGAACTCCAGTTCCTCCGACGACATTTGGCTTACTCCCTTTTTCTAATAGAAACCTAGCACTCTATTTTAATATTTACAAGTCAAAACTAAATTAAAAATAGCAATAGATAGCATAAACTGTCTTTTTTATGAATTTAGGCCAAAAATTCCTAAATACAGCTGAAGAATATTCCTGAAAAAATCGATAATCTGTGAGTAGAGGCTGGGTTATCTCGACTCATAAATTGATAGGAAACATTTTCCGGAAAATTTAAACCCTGTTCGCATCAAAACATAACAAGGAGTTCCATCTCATGATGAAAAAAGCTCTCTCGACCGGGATCCTCATCGCCCTTATTTCTATCGGCCCTGTCCCCGCTTTCGCGGTGGGCTCCGGAGGATTTGAGAACGCCTCCTTCAGCGCAAAATCGCTATCCATGGGGAATGCCGTCACAGCCACACCGGATGAACCCGCGGCCATTTCGTATAACCCGGCCGGTATCGCGGATCTTCCGGGCGTTCAAGTTCAGGGAGACGCCAATTTCATCAGCATGCTCACCTGGAAGCATAACGATATCACCGGTGATACGCGCAGCACCGGCAACTTGCACCTGGTTCCGACCGCTTATCTTACCGTCAATCCCGGCAAGATCCTCCAGGACAAATTGGGCCTCGGCATCGGCACGGACTCGCCCTTCGGCCTGATGAACAGCTATAGGTCCAGCAATGCGGCGACCCATTACACCGGCTGGAAGAACTGGCTCAAGATGTACACCATCAAACCCACGGTCGCCTACAAGATCACCGACAAGATCTCCGTCGGCGGCGGACCGATGTGGTACCGGATCTATGACTTCGGCGCGATCCAGGGTTATCCCAATAATCTTGTCACGCTTCCGTTTGGATTGAACACCCCGGACGGTCAGATCCGGGCCGACATGTCCGGCAACCGCTGGGGCTGGCAAATGGGCACGTTGATCAAACTGAGTGAAAAACACCGTGTGGGCTATTATTTCCGGAGCCCCGTCGTCGTCAACGTGAGCGGACTGGCCAAAGTCGAAAATTCCAACATCCCCGTCCTTGGCTTCGGCGGACTCGGTCTCCGGAATTATGAAACGGGGATTCATACCAAGGTCGCGTTGCCGATGAACATGACGTGGGCGTATGCTTTTCAGCCAACCCCCCAAACTCACTACGAAGCCGATTTCACTTGGTCCCATTGGACGACCAATCAAAACCTCCGGCTTAACACGGGACCGACCGGATCGGCGTTTGATAACGGCATCCTTGGCGCCCTCGGCACCACCTACAACAACGATAAGGATTGGAAGGATAGTTATGGGATCCAGATCGGCGCGAGCCATAAGCTCACGGACAAATTGACACTGCGCGGCGGGTCTTTTTTCTATTTCACTCCGGTCCCGCAAAAGCATTTCTCGCCCTCCGTTCCGGATTCCAACCATTTGGCCATCACGTTGGGTCTGGGATATGCCTTCACCAAGTATTTGATCGCGGATCTTTCCTATTTCAGCGCGTTCTACTTTTCAAGGAACATTAATAACGACGTCGGAGAAAACCCGGCCCTCTTAAACTCCTCCGTGGACGGGCGTTATACCTCCTACATGCAGGCGTTCACGGTCAGCTTGACGGCACACTGGGATGATCTTTTCCCGCGCATGGGAGAAAAGAAGGCCGAGGCCCCTTCGATCGATATCAAGCCGGCGGCGTAAAAGCAGTACACCGCAGGTAGTAGGTCGTATGTCGTCTGAGGCTCAGTGCCTTCGACATGCAATAGAAAAGGCCGCTCCGTAAAGATCTAAAAGGAGTCGGCCTTTTTTATTTCTGTGGGGCGGGTTTTGCTTTAAAAGAGCTGAGGTCGAAGGCCTTCCATTCTTCGTAGGGTGTGCGTGAAAGAAGCGTCGACACCACTTCTCCGGGGTCCTTGTCCTGAAAGAGCATGTTGTAAACTTCATTCATGATCGGCAGCTGCAGGTCTTCACGCTCGCAAAGCTGGTGCACACTCAAGGCCGTATCCACGCCTTCGGCGACCATGGCCATCTCTCCAAGGATCTCCTTGATCTTCCGGCCCTTGCCGAGCTCACGGCCCACATGAAGGTTCCGCCCGTGCTTTGAAAAACAGGTCGTGATGAGGTCCCCGATCCCGGAAAGCCCGAAAAAAGTATTCGGATTCGCGCCATGCTTCACCCCGAGCCGGACGATCTCGTAAAGCCCGCGAGTGATCAGGCCGGATTTGGTATTGTCCCCGAACTTGAGGCCGTCGCAGACCCCCGCCGCGATCGCGATCACATTCTTGAGCGCACCGCCGAATTCGACCCCGATCAGGTCCTTCTGGACATAGATCCGGAAGTGAGGGTCGCGAAAATGCTCCTGGACGTATTGGGCGTTTTTGGGATCATCGGAGGCCGCCACCGTCAGGGTCGGGATCTTGCGGGCCACCTCTTCGGCATGCGAAGGACCCGACAACACGACAACGGGAAGATTTTTTCCGAGGACCGCGCGAATGATCTCGGAGGGCCGGAGGCAGGTCTTTTTCTCGATCCCTTTGGCCGTGCTTACAAGGATCTTGCCCCGGTAGGCGAACTCTTTGATCTTGAAGAGAACATTCCGCAAGTATTGGGAAGGAATGGCCAGCACGAGTACGTCGCCAAAATCGACCGCTTCTTTGAGGTTGGACGTGATCCTGAGGTCCTTGGGGAGTTTTACTCCGGGAAGGAACTTAACGTTTTCGCGCTCTTCCTGAAGCACCACCGCATAATCCGCAAAGGCGGACCATATCATCGCCTCGTTACCGCGGCGAAGGTTCACGAGCGCAAGCGCCGTTCCCCACCCGCCGTCTCCGAGCACTGTCACCCTTATCTTTTCAGCCATTTGATCCTCTTCTTTCAAAAAATCCATCCGAGATACATTATATCAATTCGAGACCCGGGACTCGTTTTAACCCTCACGAGTGACGAGTCCCGAGGAACGAGTCCCTCTATGCTTTCGGGTTATTTACACCGACAACGCTTTTTAAGAAGCGGGTGCTCCTTGACGATTTCCTTGATCTCCGCGGGCACGCGGCAAGGCTTCATGGACTTATTCACGAAGACGTGCACGGTATAGCCTGTCGCGACGAGGACCTGGGTCTTCGCATTCATAACCTGATACTCAAAGCGCAGGGTGCTGTTGCCGATCTCTACGACGCTCGTCCGCACGAAGATATCATCATCGTAGGTCGAGGGCGCGAGGTAATTGGCGTGAGCTTCCGCGACCGGAAGATAGATCCCTTTTTTTTCGCACTCTGTGTACGGGAACCCGAGCGCACGAAAATACTCGGTCCGCGCGGCCTCGAACCATTTGAAATAGTTCGCGTAATAGGTGATCCCCATCTGGTCCGTATCCGCGTAAACCACCCGGTAGCGATAATCAAAGTAATTCATTTAAAAAAATCCTTTCTTCATCTGGATCTTTTCTTTACGTTCAGCCGCGAACTTTTCAAGCAGTTCGCGCTCAAGCTTACTCAATTTCGCCGGGATCTCAACCTGTACGCGCGCGTACAGGTCCCCGCGCCGGTCCTCCGCCCCGAAAGCCGGAACGCCTTCTCCCTTGATCTTAAGGATCTTCCCGGCCGGCGTACCGCTCGCGATCGAAAGGCCCGTTTTTCCCGTGAGCGTCGGCACCTCCACCTCGCCGCCCAACACAGCTACGCTGTAAGGAATCAAAACCTCGCAATAAATGTCATGACCCTGGCGTTCGAAAGTCTTGTTCTTTTTGACAAGCACCTGTATATAAAGATCGCCGCGGGGCGCGCCGCCTTGCCCGGCCTCGCCTTCGCCGGTCACACGAAGCCGCGAGCCGTGTTCAATGCCGGCTGGGATCTTCACCTGAAGTTTCCGTGTTTTCCGCGCGCGTCCCTCCCCGCGGCAAGTGGAACAGGGTTTTTCGATCGATTCCCCCTCCCCGTGACATCGTGGACAGGTCCTGCGAAGCGTAAAAAAACCCTGGGAGACGCGGACTTCTCCTCGGCCGCCGCAATCCGCGCAGGTTTTCTTTTTGGAACCTTTTTCCGCGCCTGTTCCCTGACATTCGCCGCAAGTTTCTTTGCGCGGGATCTCAAGATCAAAGGCCTTGCCGGTGAGCACTTCGGCGAGTTCAAGCTCGACCGTATATTCCAGGTCCGAACCCCGTTGCCCGCGACCGCGCCGCCTGCCACCGCCTCCGCCAAAGAAGTCCTCAAAAAGATCTCCAAAAATATCACTGAACCCGCCGAAAGCGTCCTGGAAACCTTCGAAACCGGAAAATCCCGCGCCGCCCATGCTGTGACCGAACTGGTCGTAACGGCTGCGCTTCTCCGGATCGCTCAGGACGGCGTAGGCCTCGGCCGCTTCCTTGAATTTTTCTTCGGACGCTTTGTCCCCGGGATTGCGGTCCGGATGATACTGGAGCGCGAGTTTGCGGTAATTTTTCTTGATCGTCTCCGCATCAGCACTGCGATCCACGCTCAACACTTCATAATAATCGCGTTTGGCCATATTCCCTTCGGGAGACTCGAGACTGGAGACAAGAGACTTGAGACTCGAGTCTGTAGTCTCTGGTCTGTGATCTTTTAAGTAATTTCGTCCTGCTTTTCTTCGGAAACAAGGGGTGCTTGGGGAGACACTCGGACACGGACCTTAGCGGCCCTGAGGAGACGGTCGTGTAGCGTGTAGCCAGTCTCCAATTCGTCCACGATCTGGTCTTCCTTGCCGTCTTCGGGTACATGCGCCACCACTTCGTGAAGATGCGGGTTGAACATTTGGCCTGCCGTTTCGATCCGCTTGAGACCATGCCTTGTGAGAATGTCGGCCAACTGTTTTTGAACCCTCTCCACGCCGGAAATGACCGTATTCAAATTCTGCCGCAAATCCTCATAACCGGAAGCATTCGCATTCGCCGTGTTCGCGTGACCCACCGCCCGGTCAAAATTATCCAGGACCGGGAGAAGGTCCTTTAAGATCCGCTCCTGGCTGAACTTGATGAAATCCTCTTTTTCCTTCGAGTTCCGCTTTTTCGCGTTCTCATAATCTGCTGCCGCAAGCAGGAATTTTTGGCGCAACCCTTCGAGTTCTTCGACCTTTTTCTTGAGGGCCTCATATTCTTGAGCCGAAACTTCGGTCTTGCCGTTGGGGACAGGCGCGTTCGGATCCGCGGGAACATGCTTCGCCGTGTTGGGATCCTGGGAATTTTTTTCGTGAGAATGATCTTTTTTAGAATGATGACTCATCAGGTTTCAGACTCCCTAGGTTCAAGAATATCGCCCACCGCCACCGCCATGCGGGAGACCAAAGGAATGATCCGGCGATACGCCATGCGCTTCGGCCCCAGGATCGCGATCACCCCTTGGCGATTTTTCCCTGCGGCATAGCGGGCTGTCACGATAGCGCAATCTTCTAAAGCTCCATTCGAATGCTCGCGGCCTACGGAGACCGACACCTGCTGAGGATCCGCGCGCATCAGGACCCATTCCATCAAGGCCACCTTTTCCTCAAAAGCGCCAAGCAGATTCCTGATCTTGCGGATATCCTGGAACTCCGGTTTTTCAAGCATGTAGGACAAACCCTGCAAAGAAAGCTTGAGGTGGCCCGGTTTTTCGGACGCCGGGGCTTCCTCGAAAGGCATCAAAGTTAAACCGATTTCCTTGGAGAGCGAGGAAAGCAAAAGCGAAATATGGTCCAAAAATTCTTCCAGCTTGTTCTCTCCGTCCGCAGGAACAAGCTCTTCCTCCAAACGATCCAAAGGCTCGCCGAAATGATCTTCAAAAGAAGTATGGTCCAGATAATAACGGTAGCCATGGTCCGTCGGTAAACGGCCGGACGAGGTGTGCGGGTGCGTCAGATAACCCATCTCCTCCAAGGCGCCCATCTCGTGACGGATGGTCGCGGATGAAAAAGAAATGGCGTATCTTCCAGCGATCGAGCGGGAACCCACCGGTTGGGAGGTCTCTATATGTGTCTCGATGACACCCTGAAGAATGCTGTTCTGTCTTGGGGATAAGATTTCCATAGTCCTAATTCCTGTTAATTTCCGCAAAGCGGAAATTAGGGCAATCCCAACTACCATTTATGTAAAAAATTTTACAGTTGGGATAGGGCGGGTATGATAGCAAAAAACAGGCTCTATGAGAAGCAGACGTTACAGAAAACGCGTACATAGCACATAGCAATCTTGGAGGAGGCGATCAACTCATTTCTCACCAAGTGCTATGTACCATGTCCCAAATACTCAAAGCAAACTACTCTTTTTCTTGATTTGCCTCAGCGTCCTTTTTCCCCCAACCTTCATGGCTCTTATTCATTCGTTCCTGATGCTTCGCCTGCATCTTTGCGAATTGTTCGGGAGTGAGGACCTCCTTCATGGCAAAAAGGCCGTCGATCCTCTGGGCGAACATCTGTGCCTTGATCGTGTTCACCTCATTGACCAAACCGTCCACATCCGCACGTTTGGTACCGGGTTTGGAGATTATTTCGTGAAGCGCCTGCATTTTTACTTTTATCTGTTCGCGCGCCGCTTTGCTATTTTCCCTCTTGGCCTCGCGCTGAGCCTTGAGCTTCTCGTTCTGCTCCGGGGTCAAGTTGAGCTCCTTCATGAACTCTTTTCCTTCCCCATGATGATAGCCCTTGCCGCCGTCTGGGTTATCTCCTTTGTGTTCCGCATAGGCCACGGGCCCCGCGGCCATCAAACCTGTCACCGTCAAAACAGCCACGATCTTTGCTAGTTTGTTTTTCATTTTAAAACCCTCCTTTTTTCTGTATGCTTAGACTCCGCTTTTTTCCAAAAAGTTCCATCACGCTCCTATTTCCTCAAAAGCCACTTCGTAATCCTTCAGATCCCCGTTCATAAGATCCGCGTTCCCGGTCTTGAGACCGCTCATGAACGTCATCTGTTCGGATAAGTAGCCGTAAACCGGATCCACATAACTGGAGGGCCATTTCGCGAGAACCACGACCCCCAGAACCAATGCCGTCACAAACGCTATTCGAAAAACCGGTTGCGGCATCCTCAGCAGAGGAACCAAAGCATCCGCGAGTTTCACGAACCAATTTTCGGAACGCAATCCTTCCGCTTCAATTTTCTCCTGGATCCTCTGCCAAACGAAGCCCTCCGGCTGCATTTCTCCGGCTTCCTTGAAAGGGGCCACGGCGCTCCTTTGGACGGCCTCGAAAAAACTTCGACAATCCGGACACGCGATCAAATGTCGTTCGATCCCGGCATTCCCGCCCGGGTCCAGTTCTTGATCCGCATATCCGGTTATGAGCTGGTCCTGAACTTTTTTACATTCCATGGCTCGCCACCTCCTTCTGCCCGAGGGCCATCAAGGTCTCTCGGGCTCTTTTGAGCCTCGAACGGACCGTATTGATGTTGATGCCAAGACTTCGCGCAATCCCCTGATAATCCAATCCTTCAATCTCCCGAAGCACGATGCAAGCCCTTTGATCCGGATTCAGTTGATCGAGAAGACCTTTAAGCTGATCTTCTGTTTCTCCGGCCTCCAGGCGCTTCCCGCCCTCGGGTTGCGTCACGGTCGCGGGATCTTCAAAGATCTCTTCCACTTCGCGCGTCGTCACACGGCTTCTTTTTTTTGCGTGGTTGAGAGCCGTATTCACCGCGATCCGGTAAAGCCAGGTCTTAAACGATGCTTCGAATTTGAAAGAGCCGAGACTGTGATAAAGCTTCAGAAACACGTCCTGCGTCACTTCCTCGGCATCCTGTTTCGTGTTCACGACGCGATAAGCCAGGGTGTAGACATATCCGGAGGCCCTTTGGTAAATGTCCCGAAAAGCCCCCATGTCGCGTTGCCCCGCCCTAGTGATCAATTCTCGCTCGATCTCTTGCATAGTCCTTGACTCCAGACGCCAACAGGTTAGACAGCAGCCCCGGTGATTTAGTTCCTTGGGTAGTGAATTATACCCGTCCCGGGCCCACTCCAAACGAGATTATTTTTTTCCCTCCATTTTTTTCCACATGTTAGAATCCACCGATTTTTAGACACGGGACGGACCCTCATGGACTTGGAACGCTTAAGGAAAACAATCTGCGTTTGTATCATCGCCACCCTGTTGCTTTGCCCTCCTTCCGGCAGGGCGGCCACGGCTGATGACACGACAGCGCCGGTTCCGCAAGAGGTCCCGCTGCCCGCCGCTCCGGAACCAAGCCCCACAAGCACGCTCCCGGAAAAAACGCAGGAGCCGCTCTATTACAAACCCGGCTCCGTTTTCGTACGGGAGGAGGCTTTGCCCCCCGGCATGATACGGGGCCCGCGTGAGGTGCCGACGAAAGAATTCTTGTATGTTGCCTCCGAACCGGATTTTTACACCCTTAGTCAAAATCTCCCTCTCTCGGACGCCGCGCGGCTTTTTTTAGAAAAAACCCTCATCCCCGGCGAATCCGTTTATTTCATGCCCGGGACCGGCTTGGACAACAAGACAGGCATGCCCTACGACCACATCCGTATCCGCTTAAAGGAGAATCTTTTGAGCGAGGTCGGAAATTACACCGCAGCCTCCAAACTGTCCCTCTTGATCCCTTTTTTGCTCAAAGTGATACAAAAAAATCCCTATTACCGGCAAGTGAAGCTCAAGCCTGAAGAAGCCACCATAAAACTGAGACAGACCTTAAGGACCCTCTTGACCTACAACCAAAAATATCCGGATTACGGCAGCTTTCTTCCCTGGGTCGACATCCGCCCGAATGGAACGATTGCGCCCGCTACCACGAAGGTGCCGTCGCTGGACAACGGACAGCTGACCTGGGCCCTCGCTGCGGTCGTGGCCTCGTTCGAAGATTCGCAGGACCCTGAGCTTCGTAAGATCTCCAGCATGGCGCAGGAGATCCTCCACAGCCAAAACTACAGAAAATTCTACGATGAGAAGCTAAAACTTCTGCACGGTACGATCCAATACGACACCGAAACACGCACCTGGAGCGGGGACAAAACCTATTATCTGAACGATATGTTCGAGGGAACGCTCGCGGTCCTGTGGGGAGTCTTGAACGGCCAGATCCCCGAGGAAGCCTGGGACAACCTTGCCATCCCGACCATTGAATACATTACCGAACCCGGAGAAAAGATCACGACTTTGGCGGGATTCCGTTCTTCGTTCCATGAACAATGGGCCCTGGCCTTTCTCCCGATCATGAGCTCTGCCCTGGCCCCGCTCTACCAGAACTATCTTTACGCCCAAGCCGACCACGCCCGCAGAAACCACCTTCCGGGATTCATCAGCACTTCGTACGACCCCAAGGGTGTCTACCGTCAAATGGGGCTCCCCTCCATCGCGTATAATCCGGTCGATCGAAGCGACGTGGCCGTGCTTTTCGCGACCGCCATGGCCATGCTCATCTCGCCGACCGTCGGCGTTTCCTGGCTTATGAAGTTGTATTCCTTCAAGAATTTTGTCACTCCCTACGGAGGTTACGAGTCCGTGGGCCGGGACGGCTTTGCCGACATATTCACCGCCGACGCAAAAGGCATGACCCTCCTTGCCTCCAGCGGAGGCGTGGTGGATGAGATCAACAAATATCTCAATGAACGCACCGTTCCAAAAACCAGCATTCCGATGAACGTGAAACTCATCGAACTCTTGCACGCAAAATACAAGCAAATGATCATCGCGCGGGATAGCCGGCCGATCTTTTTCCCGACGAAGCCCTTCCCCGCGCCCCCGGAAGACCCGATCACCGTCAACCCCCAAAAACCTCCCGATGCGGGCGATGTCTTCGATGTGATCGCTCACTTGCAGCCAGGCCATTTGCACGGGAAAAATGTCCGCTCCATCGGCCAAAAAACCCTGGAACAGGATATTTTCCCCGGTCAGCCCATCCAGTTCGAATTTGATATTCCCGCTTACTATGCCTATTTTGATCAATGGGCTTTCCGCGGCACCTATATCGACAAAGCGGTCCGTATCGCGGATCTGCGCTATGTCACCCTGACCCTTCCTCTTCTGGATCCCCCGGGAATGTTCGAGCTTGAGATCAAAAGCGACGACATCACCTTAGCGACCGTCATCGTCAATACCACCAAGCCGGGAAGGATCTCCGAGGACGGAAAGTGGAAGACCCTGGTGGAGAGGATCACACCGATCCCGGAGTCCGATGACAAGCCTTTTAATTATATTTCCGTGGCGATCCATGACCCGCGCTACCTCCTCGGAGAATTCACCCGGGGCGGACGCGAAGGAACGATCATCTTAAAAGGGATCACCTTGTATAAAAAGTTCCCCTTCACGGATATTCCGGAACCTCCGTTCGAGAACCAACCGCAGGACAATACGGAATTGGAAATGATACGCTACTGGCGCTTGAGTCACGGAGACCTGCCCTTCAGAAAAGACGATCTTTTGGGCACGTATCATTTTTCGAGCGGCTTGGGATGGCGGGGCGGCTATATTCCTTACACCAATTTATCGAAATTCCGCTACCTTTATATCAAGGCCCGCAACGTCTCGGAGAGCGGCTGCGGTTGTTTTTACATTGAACTGAAGCATGAATCGGACCAACTCCTGGGAGAAAAAATACCGGTCCATATGCCTGCAGACCGGAAGTGGCGCATCTACGAGATCCCCATCCCGCCGTACATCCGCTACACCTTCAATTACATCGCCGTCTCGGACCCTTTCGCGGATTTCGAATTGGGCTCACTTCTGCTGACGCCCACAGAGATCACCGGGGATTATGGCAAACTCGAAAAGGTCGCCTATTCGACGCGTGAGCATAAACCCCTGGAGTGCACCTATCGCCCCTGCCCTGCTGTCACCGCCGACCGGGAAACTCAGGGACTGTAAATCCAGACCTGATCACACACATCACGGGAATGGCCGCAAACACCAAAACTCCAGACGGAGTCGGAAGATCCTCGTGGAGAATATCAGATTTCTATTTTTTCCAACAATTCCTTGGCGCTCATACCGTCTTCTAAAAATGACGCCGCTTTGAAATTAATGTAGGGGGAACCCAACCCCGCGTCCTTCATCAGGGATTTCTCGAGACGCTCGATCACCGGCAGGATCCCCGGTCTTCTCGTGTGCGGCAAAAGGATAAGGAAGGTATGACCGCTTCCGACCACCTTGTCGCGACCTGCCCGAAGCGTCTTTTGGAGGGCCTGGATGATCACATCGAAATACTGCTGGGTCTCCCGGGAATTCAAGTGTTCGAACAAATGAACCTTGAGAGAAATAATGCTCAAATCGGTGTTGTCCCGGGCCGCGGCGCCCACGCTTTCCCTCACCATTCCGGACAAAAAATCTCGCGGGGAGATTTTCGGCAGTGTGAAACCAAAACCGCCGCCTTCGGCGGTGTTTTCAGCCCAGATCCGACCTTTATACAGTTCGACGATCCCTTTACAAAAAGCCAGACTGAGACGGATCTTATCGTCCGGCATCTCCCCTTTTTCCAACGGAGCATGAAACTTATCGAACAAGCGCCCGAGGTCTCCCGCAAACCCACGCGACCCAGAGTTCAGGATCCGGCACTCGATCGCGTCAACCTTTTCTTCGACCCGGAATTCCAGCGGCCCCGAAGCGGCATAATAGATCATATACTCGAGCAAACAAGCCAAAACCTGGCGAATCTTTTCAGGATCCAGGAACGCCTGGATGCTGGGCGCTGAAAAGGACGACTGCCAAACCAGGTCTTTCTCTTTGATCTTCCGGTCCAGGCTCGCGTGGACTGTCTTGACAAAATTCACGATATCCACCTGTTGTTTTTGCAAGGGCTCCTGGCCTACATCCACACTGAAAATATTCTGAAGGTCCAGGACCATATCACAAAGCACCGCCACGTTCTGGCCCGCGTTCTTCAGAACATTTCTTTGTTCCGCGTTGATCCCCCCCAGCAAGCCTTCCCCGAGTTGGGCGATACTCTCTTTAACCACCCAAAGGTGATTGCGCAATTTATCTGAAAAAGCGATGAGAAAATCGTTCCTGAGGTTCTCGCTCCCTTTGAGGGACACGTCTTTTTCCGCGGGCTTGGGACCTGACGGCTGGGGGTGCGCCCCGGAAAATCCAGAAGGCTTCTGGGTGTTTTCTGTCACGGTTTGTTTCCTTATGTTGATCGGAACGGACCCTGCAAAACTTATTTTTTAAAACCCGAGCTTTTTCTTCATGTCCTCGCCGGCCTTTTGAGCGGTCTTGGCAGCTTCGTCAGCTTGTTTCTTGGCACAGGCCGAAAAACGATCAGCTTTACGCTTGACCAGGATCTGATCCTTGGCCGCACCTTCTTTACCGAGCGTGGCAAACCAATCCCCGGCCTGGTCGATCACATTGTCCTTACCGCAATCCATTGCATAAGCGGCCGCGGAAAAACCACCCGAGACAAGAGCGAGAACAAAGACCGCGATCACAAGTTTACGCATGATATTTTCCCTTTCGCTGGTTGGAACCCTCTTCAAAATCCGCTGCCATTATAAACAGAAATCCCGCTCTCGCAACCCCAATCAAAAAAGAAGTGGTCATGAAACGAAAAAAGGGGGCCCCTGAACCCGGTCCGCGAGAAAAACTAAAAAATGCCCGCCTGTTTGTAATAATCAAGAAGGGTCTTCACGGCGTGAAGGAACACCGCAACGAGCGCATAGGTCACAGCTAGCACGATCACTGTCACAATGATCTTTTTGCGCCGGCTATACACCGGATTAAACCACACCAGCGGCAAAGCGAAGGGCCCTACGGTCAAAAAGCTGATCACCAGAGTCGCGGTTTTGGCGTACCAGGGTGTCTTGGGCCTCGGAGAAATTCCGGCCAGAAATTCATTACAATGCCTGCATTTGACGGCTTCGTCCTGGATCTCCTCTGCGCAAAACGGACATTTTTTCATGATTTCCTTCCTTATAAAAATAAGCGGGGAATCATGACTGTCCAAACTTTGTATTTCTTTTCCAAAAAGGTAGTTGGGACGTCATATCAGCCCTTCCTGAATAGACGCTTCATCCACGTTAAAAAACCATGGATCGGACAACTATCCTGGAGAAGCGTAGTGCCGCAAAAAATACAGGTCAAATTCGAGGACGAGGTCTCTTTTTTACAGGAAGGACAGATCACCGGTTTCTTTTCCTGGGTCTCTTCCTCATCCCATTTCCGTCTCAGACTTTCCGGAGGCTCCTCATCCTGGATCTCCCAATCCTTCGGTCCCTCGTCATCCCCCAGCATCATGGCTCCCCCACCGGCTTTAGATCACGTTCACTTCGGGAGAAAGTTCGATCCCGAATCGTTCTTGGACGGACCGAGAAATAGCTTCCGCGAGCTCCAGCACCTCTTTTCCCGTCACGCCACCGTAATTAACGAGCACCAACGCCTGAGCTTTATGGGAACCCGCGCGGCCAATCACTTTTCCCTTCCATCCGCATTGTTCCACAAGCCAGCCCGCCGGGACCTTCACCGTGCCGTTTTTCTGCAGGTAGTATGGCATCTTGGGATATTTGGAAGCAAGCGCCTTGAACTGAGCTTGAGACATGGAAGGATTCTTGAAAAAGCTTCCGGCGTTCCCGAGCTCCTTGGGGTCCGGAAGCTTGGCGCGCCGTATCCGGCAGATCGCATCACTCACCGCCTGAAGAGAAAGGTTTTGCACTTTCATTTCTTCCAGGATCCGGCCGAGATCTCCGTATTCGGTCCGAAAACGATAAGGACCTCCGGGAGCCGAAAGTTTCGTGAGCTTAAGTGAAACCGAAGCAATGAGGAATTGTTCCCGGAATTTATGTTTAAAAACGCTGTCCCGGTATCCAAAGGCGCAATCACCCGCACGAAATTTCACCGGAGCGCCCGAGCGGATCTCGATCGCTTCCAGTTCGTAGAATGTGTCCTGAAACTCGGCGCCATAAGCCCCGATGTTCTGAATGGGCGCGCCCCCCGCAAGCCCCGGGATAAGCGAGAGATTCTCAAGCCCTCCATAATTCTTTTCGATGCACCCCACGACCAGATCGTGCCAACCCTCCCCGGCTCCGGCCTTTACAATGATTTCGGTATCCGTTTCGCTCACGACCGCGACTCCGGGGATCGCGTTCTTCACGACCCATCCGTCAAAATCTCCTGTGAGAAGGATATTACTGCCTCCGCCGAGAATGAGCTTCCTCTCTACGGAAAACCGCTTGTCACCGACAAGCTCTTTAAATTCCTCGACCGAGCGGATCTCCGTGAAATATTTCGCTGCGGCATCGATACCGAACGTATTAAGGGATTGAAGGGACTTATTCCGTTCGATCTTCACTCCCATAATCCACGCTTCTGTTCTTTCGCCTCTTCCTGCAGCCTGGAGAATAGTTCCTGGAACTTCACGTTCGGCGGGATGATCTTCATTTGAGCATAACCTTGGCGGATGAGTGTGGCATTCAGGAACACCCGGAGTTGTCTTTCCGCCGTCCCCGGGCTGAGCTCCGTAAACCACGGCTCCGGTATTTCCATATTGAGATGGGGGTCCAGATAAAAATAAACATACACCCATTTCAGGCCGGACTTTTCCTTCTCCCGGACGTCATACTCCAGCCCGACCTTTTCATTTTTGATCAGCTTGCGAAGGAACTTCGCCGCGTTCTTGCCGGCCGCGATGAGCGCCGGGGCGTCCTTTCCTGTGTTTTTTATGTCATCGCGAAGCTTGGCGTTTTTGGAGGATGCGGGGACATCGATCCCGATCAAACGGACTTTCTCGCCATTGGAAAGCTGGAGGGTTTCGCCGTCGATCACGCTTATCACCTTCACAGGATCCGCGGCTTGGCAGGGACTGAACGGCAGGAGGCTCCCCAGTACAAAGATCCCTCCTAGCACAAAAACTTTTTTGATCCTCATTCCGTGGACCTCAGGACCGGACTGTGTTCCATTCGAGAGGGCTTTACCCTTAAGACAAAACGGAGCGCTGCCTTTTACTTCTTACATTCTTTTAGGAGAGAGACGACCGTATCGATTTGAGCGGATATTTTTTGAAGAATCTCTAACTGTGCCCGCGACATCTTTTCCTGGTTTTCCTGCATTTGTTTAGCCTCGCCCGCTATCTTCGCCATATCCCCCAACTTGCTAAGATCGAACATTGTTCCCCCCGAATGGTTGACTAGCCCCTAAACCACCCTCATTGAATTCATTACTGTTTCAAACGCCCGTTTTCGTCGTACATCTTAAACGCTCCTTCAACCTTTCCGTCTTTGTAAACCGCCTCGATCTTTAACTGTCCTTTTTCGGAATAGATCCTGGAGAGCCCATCCGGCTTCCCGTTCTTATAAACAGACTCGCTTTTTATTTGCCCGGTTTCGTAATAACTCTTAACCGGCCCGTCCAGCCTTCCGCTCTTCACAATTCCTTCTAATTCCACTTGCCCGTTCTTATAAAGTCTCTTGAACGGCCCGTCCAGTTTCCCGCTTTTAAAAACTCCTTCGTCCTTGGTTTTTCCATTTTCATAATACGCTTTCACGGGTCCGTCTTTTTTCCCGCATCCGGTCAAGCTGACGGCAAACGCTGAAAAAATGGCGACTCCGATCCACCCGATAATAAAAACTCTTGTTTGATGATTCATTTCCACAACCTCCCTCTATTTCCTGGAACCTTGAATCGCTTCACGATTTCCCTGGATCCTCCGGCCTTCGTTCCCTCACGGTTTCAGCCCCCCGTTTTCGTCATACTCCTTGGCGGGCCCCGCGGGCTCTCCGTTCTTGTAGACCCCATCGCGTTTTAATTTCCCGCTTTCGTAATACCACCGGACCGTCCCATCGAGTTTTTCGTTCTTTAAGGCCCCTTCACTCTTCAGCTTTCCGTTCTCGTCATACCACTTGACCGTCCCCTCAGGCTCTCCGTCCCTTAATGCCCCCTCACTTTTCAGGTTCCCGTTCTCATAATAATTCCTGAACGGCCCCTCCCGTTTTCCGTCCTTGTAAAACACCCCGTTTTTCAACTTTCCGTTTTCATAATAATTCTTGGACGGCCCGTGAAGCTTTCCGGCCTGATAAAATGACTCGTTTTGAATGCGACCCTTTTCGTCATACCGCGCAACACTTCCGTCAACTACCCCGTTCCGGAAAAATCCCTCGCGTTGCACCTTCCCGTTTTCGTAATAATCCTTAAACGGCCCCTCCAGCTTTCCTGCCGTGTAAAATTCTTCTTTTTTAAGTCGCCCTTTTTCGTCGTACCTCTTGACCACCCCCTCAAGCCTTCCGTCCCGGAAGACCCCCTCGCCCGCTAGCTTTCCGTTTTCATCGTACCACTTCATCATTCCCTCAGGCCGTCCGTTCTTTAAAACTCCTTCGCGGTGCAATTTACCGTTTTCATAATAATTCTTGAACAGCCCTTCAAGTTTTTCGTTCTTGTAAAACGTCTCTAATTTTAGCTTCCCGCTCTTGTAATACGCCTTTACGGGTTCCGCCCCATAGCCAACAGAACAAAATGTCGCAGCTGAAATGACGGCGATCCCGACCCACCCGCTCAAGAAAGTGCCTGTTTTAATCTTCATCTCCGCAACCCCTCCTGTTCTATGGCCACTTCTTCCTTTTCTGCAATTCAAACTTGAAAAAATCCAGGATCTGTCCGCAAATGTTTTCAAAGATGTTATACTATCCGCTCCGGGAACCCATGCAACCTAAATTTTAGACATTCCCTCATCAAAACTCCTTCCCCGTAAACAGTGGATGCTTTCCGGATTGAGGAATTAAAAAAAAGCTACCCCCGAAAGAGTGGGGAGCATTTTGGGGATCCATAACGGCGGCGTTAGGATCAGCTCCGAACCGGTTTTTGTGAGGGCGAACAAAAAAAACCCCGTCGTATCCCTGCCTATGCTTTTTAGGCGGGAAAACGACGAGGCTTCACTCTTCCAAGTATGATCGAGCTACAAAAGGAATTTACTGTGTTCTTGTTATTTCTTGAATGATCTCAAGAAACAACCGAGCGCCAACAAGCTGGTACCGCCCAAGAGCACAGTAGGCGCTGTAAAACCAAGAACCAAAGGCGTACCGTGATACCTGCCGATCACTGCACCCACGCAAACCAGAATCCCTAAAATGCCCGCCACAGACCCTAACTTGTCCATCGGAACCCCCCTTTTTTTCGACATTGCATCTCTTATTGTTTCAAATCAAATGAGAAACATCCGATTCACCCGAAACCCACCTGAAAGCAAGCCTTTTCTTGAAAGCAACGCCTGCCCCTTCGCCCGTACCACTTCAAAATTAACACGAGAAGATTATACCCTCTCGAGAATGAATCGACTAGGGCAATTTTGAAATTTTGAAAAATGCCCGAGAGGTTCCATGGTCCAGCACTAGGGCCGGCTAAGAGGGAACTTGAAACGCGTCCTGCTATTTGATGATGTCCGACTCAAGCCATTCGTACTGGCCGCCCAAGACATTTTTGGAAACTGATTTTTTGAGACCGTCCTGGTTATGGCGGACCTCGTGGAACTTTTGAGCGATCCGTGTCCGGGCCATCCGACAGAAAAGATCGGCCAGAGACGTTGTATCCTGCCCGGCCGTTCCATTTTTGATCTTGCTTGTCGCGTAGGAACAGACCGCGGCCATGGCAAAAAGGTCGCTGCCGATCTCTACGAACCGGGCCGCCAGGCTCTCCTTTTTCGCCATCGCCTGCCGATAGATCATCATGCTGTGAAACGTGCCGCGTGCAAGTTTCTGCGTCATACGCTTGACGTGAAGAAGGTGCGACCTCAACTTGGCCGGGATCTCGGACGCTCTCCCGACCCCGAAGACCGGCATCCAAAGCCCCGGGTACCAGAACGTGTAGGCAAATCCCATTCCGAGAATGGCCTTCATTTTTTCCCAAAGACTCGCTTGGGAACTAAAAAGCGGGCGCATCCTCTTCAGGTGCATGTCCAGGGCTTCGCGCGTGATGAAAAGACTCATGATTTCGGTCGTCCCTTCGATGATCGTATTGATCCGCAAATCACGGACCAGCCGTTCAATGGGGTAAGCCTCCGCAGTTTCGCCCCGCTCCCTCAAGGACCGGGAGGTCTCGTACCCGCGCCCGCCGCGGATCTGCAGGGTTTCGTCGGCCACAGACAGGCACATTTCCCCGCAAAATTTTTTCGCGACCGCGGCCTCAAGCCGGATGTCCGCATTCGGTTTCATCGCCATGTGGGTCACGTACCAGGTCACGGCATCCATCGCCAGGACCGAGGCGGCCATCTCGGCCAGTTTATCAGCTACGGCTTCATGTTCGCCGATCGGAGAACCCCATTGGACGCGCTTGGAGGCCCACTGCCTGGAAACGCGCAGGGCATATTTGCAAGCCCCGGTGACCCCCGCCGGGATCGTCAGGCGGCCCGTGTTGAGGGTCGTCAGCGCAAGCTTCAGGCCTTCGCCTTCACCCGCGACCATATTCTCGCGCGGGACTTTCACGTTCGTGAATTTAAGAAGTCCGATCTTCGCGCCATGGAGGCCCATGAATTCGCAGCGGTGTTTGACCTCAAAGCCCGGGGTGTTCGTTTCCACGATGAACGCCGTGATCTGTTTCTTTTCTTTTCCGTGCACGACTTTCGGCGGCGTCATCGCCATCACGATCAGCATGTCCGCGATCGGGCCGTTGGTGCACCACAATTTCTCGCCGTTCAGCAGGAAATACTTTCCGTCCTCGACCGGCGTGGCGGTCGTGGCCATTTTGCTGGGATCACTTCCGGCGCCGGGTTCTGTCAGTGCGAACCCCGAGATCGCGTCCCGGCGGAAACGCGGCAGGTATTTTTGCTTTTGTTCTTCGGTCCCAAAATCAAGAAGCGGTTGGGGCACGCCGATGCTTTGGTGCGCGGAAAGCATGACGGCCGTGGAACCGCAGTAACTGGAGATCAGATGCAGCACCCTTCCGTAATTGACCTTGCTGAGCCCCAATCCTCCGTAGCATTCGGGGATCTTGAGAGCGAAAGCACCCATTTCAAAAAGCTCATGGACCACCCCGTCCGGGATCTCCCCCGTCAGGTCAACTTTCTCCGGGTCAAGTTTTTCGCGCAAAAGCTTTTCAACCGCGGCCAAATACTCGTCGCCCTTCTTCTTGTCCTCGGGAGTCTGCTCGGGAAAGGGATGAACAAGTTCCCACAGGAATTTCCCTTCGTACAATCCGCGCAAAAAACTCCCTCGTTTCCATTCCGTTTGCCTGGACGCCTCGGCGACTTCAAGCGAGGCCCGCTCTTCTTTCCCGACTTTTTTCCCGAACATATCCATGGCCATCCTCCTATCGGATCAAATAAATGCTCAGTAGAATGTCTTCCCGTTCGCGGCCAAGCGCGCGAGAAGCGGCGCGACCGCGAAACGCTCATGGTCCACAGAGGCCGCGAAACGTGCCAAATCTTCGGCGATCTTCTGGAGACCGATATCATCGGCGTAGTGAAGCAGCCCCGCACGGAATGGGGGAAAACCCGTCCCCATGATCATGGCGATATCCACGGCCCCCGACTCGGTCACCACTTTTTCCTCCAGACACCGGCTCGCCTCATTGACCATGGTATAGATCAACCTTTTCAAAATATCTTCGTCCGGAATAACCTTTGTCGGCTTCGGCAGGTCCAGCCCCGGGTTCGGCCTCGCCTTCTTGCGTTGGTACCGGTACAGACCCAGCGATATTTTTTTCCCAAGAAAGCCTTTGTTTTTCACCCGCTCGAGTAACGCCGCCGTTTTCATGCGAGCGCCATAGGCCTCTTCCAGGATATGCGCGACCTTGCAGGCAATATCGATCCCGATATAGTCGAGGAGCTCCGCGGGGCCCATCGGCATCCCGAATTTTTTCGCCACGGTATCAAGCGCCTCGGGGCTCACGCCCTCTTCCATCAGATATCCCGCTTCATTCAGGTAGGGAAAGAGGATGCGATTGACAAGAAAACCGCGAACATCTTTCACAACGATCACCGTTTTCCCCAGGCCGCGCGCGAATTGGACGGTCCTTTCGATCGTTTCCTGGCTTGTCCCATCGGCCGGAATCACTTCGACAAGCGGCATGCGATTCACTGGATTAAAAAAGTGGAGCCCGATGACCCGTTCGGGATAAGGGGTTGCCTTCGCCATTTCATGGATCGAAAGGGAGGAAGTGTTGGACGCGAGAATCGTTCCCGGACCGGTGATCCCGCCCAACTCACGAAAAACATTTTGTTTGATGCCCAAGTCCTCGACCACCGCTTCGACGATGATCCCGGAGCGGCGCATGCCCTCATGGGTCAGGCCTGCCGAGATCAGGCACATTTTCCGGTCGCGTTCAAAAGGTTTTATTTTTTTTCTGCGAACGGCTGTGGAATAGATCCGGTAAGCCTCCCGAAGCGCACCGCCCAACGCGTTGGTATTAATGTCCTTGATGCGAACGGGGATGTTCCTGTTGCTCAAAAGCTGGGCGATCCCACCGCCCATGACACCGGCCCCGACCACCCCGGCCTGCAGGACCGGTTCGAGTTGGAGCTTGAGGTCCGTCCAAGGGAATTTCTTATACCGCTCGTTCAGGAAATAAAGCTGGATCAGGCTCTTCGAAACTTCCGTCCCCGCGAGGTCCGCGAATCCTTCGCTTTCGATCCGGGAACCCTTGGTTTCCGGAAGCCCATAAGTTTTCCGAACCACCTCGATTATTTTGATCGGGGCAGGATAAAATCCGTGCGTCTGCTTCAGGGTGTTCTTTGTCGCGGCACGAAAGACAAGCCCGCGACCCAGCGCCGTCCTTTCAAAGAACCACGGCAAAGGCCGTCTTTCGATCTTTTCTTTTCCCTCCGCCAGGTCCTTCGCAAATTCGACCGCCTGGTAAAGCAGTGTGGCTTCCGGAAAAAGCCGGTCGACAAGACCGAGCTTTAGGGCCTCTTTTGAATCCACCCTCTTGCCGGTCAGGATCAGCGGCACCGCCTTGACGATCCCGATAAGTTTCGGCAGCCTGAATGTTCCCCCGAACCCGGGCAGGATCCCGAGCTGGACTTCCGGCATTCCGATCTTCACCGCGTCTGAAAAACTCGCGACCCGGTACCGGCACGCCAAGGCAAGTTCGAATCCTCCGCCAAGACAGGCGCCGTTAATGACCGCGATCGTCGGGACTTTGATATCCTCAAACCTCCGGAGAATGGCTTTTCCGACCTCGGACTTTTCGATCATGAGTGCCCGGTCCGTCAGGTGTTCGATCTCATGAATGTCGGCCCCGGCAATAAAGATCTTCGGCTTCACGCTCGTCACAAGCACGGCGGAAAGGTCCGTCCGTTCCTGAACGGCCTTCAGGATCTCCTCCAGCTGTAGCATCGTGGTCGTATCCAGCAGATTGATCTCTTTTTCCGGATGATCGAATTCAATCCGCGCGATACCACGTTCTTCTTTCAGGTGGATGTTAGCTATCATGCTTATCTTTCCAGGATGAGGGCCGCGCCCTGACCGCCCCCGATACAGGCAGAAACAAGCCCCCGGCGCAAAGACCGGCGTTTCATTTCCTTCAGACAGGTCAGCACGAGGCGCGCCCCGCTCGTCCCGACGGGATGGCCGAGCGCGATAGCGCCTCCGTTCACATTCAGGATGTTCCGGGGGATCTCGCCCACCGGCGTCCCCGACGAAAAATGTTTTTTCGCGAAGGCTTCGGACGCGAGCGCCCGCAAGCAGGCCAGAACCTGGACCGCGAAGGCTTCGTTAATTTCGAAAAGATCGATATCTTTAAGACCCATGGAATTCTTTTTTAATAGCTGTTCGATCGCGAATGCGGGCCCAAGCCCCATCCGCACCGGTTCCAGCCCGACATAAACATAATCGCGCAGGTACCCGAGGACCTCGAAACCCATCTCCTTCGCTTTTTCTTCCGTCATCAGAAGAAGCGCGCAAGCGCCGTCTGTGACCTGGGAGGCGTTACCGGCCGTGACGGTCCCGGTCTTTTTTTCGAAGATCGGTTTGAGTTTTTGGAGCGCTTCATACGTTTGGCCTTTTCGCACCCCGTTGTCGTCCCGGACGCATACTTCGTAATCCGGGGAGACAATCACATCCATCGTCTCCTCGCGGAACTTTTCCGCAGAGGCCGCCGCGCGGAGATGACTTTCAAGGGCGAACCGGTCCTGCTCTTCGCGTGAGATCCCGAAATCCTTGGCGAGCACCTCGGCGGTCTGCCCCATGTTCAGGCCGCACACCGGATCGGTCAATCCGAGCATGATCGCCGGCGTGGGCGCAAAGTGGCGCGGGCGCATCCGGGCCAGGACCTTGAGCCGGGCCAGAAGCGTTTTGGCCTTGGAAAGTTTCAAAAAAAGAGTGGAGGCTTCCTTACTGAAAAGGAGCGGCATGTTGGACATCGATTCCGTACCGCCCGCGATCACGATCTCGTCGATGCCGCACCGGATCTTCTCGGCGGCGCTTGTCA
>Ga0182027_10000198_pt1 | contig 99283 bp, 100 predicted proteins | sample 712E1DmetaG_FD_121300 | JGI IMG/M metagenome (GOLD analysis project Ga0182027, IMG submission 121300) | Permafrost microbial communities from Stordalen Mire, Sweden - 712E1D metaG (Illumina Assembly) | ecosystem: Environmental > Terrestrial > Soil > Wetlands > Permafrost | place: Sweden...
CCTCACGCGTATTTTGCGCAATGTCGTTTTGCATGCCGGCAATAATGTGTTAAACTTTTCTCAAACGGATTTTACCTCAACCACAAAAGGTTCGGTGGTACTTTTGGCGGGTGATGTCAACGGCGCCGGCGTTTCCACTTCCACTTTGGGAGACGACAAAGTAAATGCGGTTGACCTGACGGCGGTGCTGGCAAAATTCAACAACAACGATCCTGACGGGAACAGTATCCGCGAAAATATTAATCAGGACACAAAAGTAAACGCGCTTGACCTGACTATTGTTTTAAAAAATTTTAATGCAGAAGGGGATCAGTAATATTTTTTATGGCCCGCCTGAAATATTTAATACTTTTTTCATTAATTTTCACGGCCGCGTTAATGGCGAAACCTGTTTTTGCCGGTGCGCCGTCCGGCAGTTTTTGGTTTCAGTTTTTTACCCAGACGCAAACCGGAAGCGATAACACGGGCGACGGCGGCACAGGCAATCCGGCTGACTACAATTATTATTATGTCGGCCAAAGCGTGAATTTGCGGGCGGATGTTGGTATCGGCGCCGGGCATCCATCAAACGGTGCTGATTTGATTGTAAATTACGATAAAAATATTACCACGGCTTCCAGCTTGACATCTTTATCCGCTTATCAATATTGGACGGGTTCCAGTGTTGATAACGGCACTGGAAAATACACTTTGAGCGGATACAACGATGCCGGCGTGTATTATTCCGGACAAAGACAATACAATAATATTACTTATACGATGGTAAGACCGTCGGCGGTTAATTACGGGCTTACTTCAACTTTATTAAATATTGATTTTACTCTGGGAGTTACAACCGATTCTAATATCGCCAGAGACGGCACCGATTACATGGACAGCAAAGAGGATTTTAACATGCTCGTTTGGGCGGACACCAAACAGCCGTACGGATTAAATCCTTCGCCAGCCAGCGGCGTCACCGGTGTCGCGGTAGATTCAAATTATACTTTTGATGTACGCGACAGCAAGAATGGAGAAGGTGACAATAGCGGCGTTGGTACCGGCTTTAGCACGTCCGTGGTCGGCAGAAATATTGATATTTTTGACGGATCGGCCACCACCAGCTATACCGGATCTGCCAGCTATGGTTATTCAGGCATCTGGCAAACTTTATGCAGCGCTTCTGTTGATCCGGCCAGCCCTTTGAGTATTCCCGGCGATGCCCGCAACTGGAAATACAACACCAATTACACCGTGGCCGTTTCCGGATTTAAAGATCAGGCTTCGGCGGCGCAAAATCAACTCGGCGATGCCAACGGCCCGAATTTCATGTCCACAAAAACCTGGACTTTCACCACCGAGTCCGACACAACCGCGCCAACGGTGCAATTGCGCAATCCGGCGGCCGGAGCCACCGGCGTGAGCGCTTCCACCAATGTTTACGTGGAAATCGTCGATAAAAAATCGGCCAGCGTATCGGGAGTCGGTGTCAACGCTTCGACTTGCAGTATAAATGTTTCTTCACCGTCTTTTCCTCTCACAACTTACACTTCGGCCAGTCCGGAAGTGACGGTTACGCCGATTTCATACGGTTATAGTTTTTCCATAAATCCGTCCGTTGATTTTGCCCAGAATGAAATCATTTCCGTGGCCGTGTATAATTGTCAGGATCTGGCCGGCAACACCATGACCACCGACAATTATACTTTCCGCACTTCCGATACGGCCGCGCCGTATATTTCAACGACCACGCCCGCAAACGACGCTTCCGCCGCGGCGACAAGCCATGTTTTGTTTACGATAAAAGACGACGGCGTGGGAGTTGATCTCACAAAAACCGTTGTCTATATCAACGGCCAATATTATACCGACGACGGCACCGGCGGCAGCATCAACACGATTATTTCCAAAATTCCGGTCAAAATTACTTTCGCATCCAGCACGAATTTCACCGGTTCTTATTCGGCCGTGACCGGCGGTTATAGTTTTGATATCGCTCCGGGCGCATCTTTTACTGCCGGCGAGACGGTGCCGGTAATTATATATTCGCAGGATGCCAGCGGAAATATTATGGAAAGATATGTTTACGCTTTTTCAATTCAAGGCGCGTCCTGCGTGGCCGGTTCAACATATTGCGGTACAAACGCAACCTGGGACGGCGCAATGTGCAATGGCACAGCCGGTTCGGCATTTTGCGGTTCAAATACGTCATGGAGCGGTTCGTTGTGCGTTGGTACGGGCGGCGGCAGTAGCAGTGGAGGAGGCGGGGGAGGCACGACAATTTTTGCGATCAATTCTGCAAACGCTTTTGTTTCCCAAGTCAACGAAACTTCAGTTTTAGTCACGTGGTATTCTTCACTTCCGGCCAGCGGACGCGTGGTTTGGGATACTTCGGCGGTCGGTGATTTAGGTTCTCAGCCAAATTATGGTTATTCACAGTCAACTGCCGAAACAGACAATGCTTCAATTTATCATTCCGTTTTAATAACCGGTTTGAAAGCGGGTAATTTATATTATTTCCGGCCGATTTCCCAAGCGGCCGGCTATGCTGAATTATTGGGCCCGGAATTAAAAATGGCTCCCGTTTTCGCGACAACTGTATCTGTAAACCAGTCTTGCGTAGTTAATCCGACATCTAAGCCTGCGCCTTCATCCGCGCCAGCGAAGAATAATAACCCCCCCGCACCTGTTATCCAGCAACCGACCACGCCGGCAGTTCCATCGGTTCCCGCAGTCGTTCCCAGTTCAGGTACAACCCAGGATATTAATATTTTGAATATCAACTCGTTTGATTCTCAGATAAACTTGAATGGAACCGCGACGCCGAACGCAGATCTTACAATAATTGTGTATTAAACTTATGTCAGGCACAACCACCCAAACATTCAAGACGCAGGCCGACGCTAACGGAAATTTTTCTTATGATTTTTTAAACAGGCTGCCGCCCGGCATGCATACTTTGGTAGTCAAGGATGAGTACGGACATTCGAAACAAATGAGTTTGTTTGTTGTTAAAGAAACCGGCGGCGGGGGAGGTATTATAAACCGCGTGACTACGGTAATGCCTCTCGGTTTTGCCTACGCGGCCATGGTTTGGCTGATTATTTTTATAGTATTGCTGATTAATATGTTGCGCTTGGCCCGCAAAGTTGATGTAGAAGAGGCACATGAAAAGAAATCGCACTATTACCGCCACGCCCTTTATTTTTCCGCCATCGCCCTTGTCCTCACTTCTTTGGTGGGCGTGGTTGTAAATAATAAAACTAAAATATTTAATAATTTTTTCCAACAGGTTAAACCGGCCGAGCATAAATTGGTAAAAGTGTCGGGAACGGTTCTTGATCCGGTCAGTCTTCAGGGAGTAAGCGGAGTTGATCTCGCTTCCCAGAATTCCACCATACACACCGCCGAAGGCGGGATGTATGCGTTTGAAGATATAGATGCTTCTTATGGCTTGCTTGTCACACATCCTCTTTTGCAAAGAGCCGTGTTAATCCGCATTTCCGATGCAAAACCGAACTCCCCGTTCGATATTTATTTCGATTCTAAACTTTACAACGCTTTGAATTCATATGTGGTGGCGATGATTCAAAAAAGCTGGATGCGCGCCTACGATTTGCTGGCCGGTATTTCCCGGGAAAAAATAACCGTGGATGATTTAAGCAAGACACAAACAATTTTTACGGATAAAAATCTTTCCGATCAGGAAATGGTGGTGGCGCGCGTAATTGTGCTGAACAATTGGTTTAGCAACCAATACCAGGCGCATTTTGATAAGGCGATTCAGGTTACTTTGGCCAGCGGCACGAAGACAGAAGATTATTATTTAGTCAAAGAGGGGCAGGACTGGAAAATCGTGAAATAAAACGTTAGTTATCAACAGGTAGAAAGGTAATTTTTGTGGTATAATACAGCCAGATAAAGCGGTCAATTTACATGCTTTTTTATGGCCGGTAAACGGAGAAGCAAAAAACAAGATTTTTTGAAAATTTTTGCATTTTTTATTGTATTATGTGGTTTTTTTGTCTTCGCTTTATTTATACAAAAAGCAAAAGCCGACGTTCCGAATTTAATCAGTTATCAATCCCGTTTGCGTGATTCCGGAGGCAATCCGATTACCGCTTCCACAACCATCCAATTCAGTTTGTATTCCAGCATCAGTTCCGGTGCTCCCACCGATGTCCCGGGCTCGGCCGGTCCTTTGCTTTGGACGGAAACATACGACGGTAGTATTGCGAACTGCGCAAAAATCATCCCTGATAGCCAGGGGTATTTTAATATTGATTTGGGATCATGTGTGAGTTTTCCTGCTTACCTCAATTTTAACACCTCTTCAATTTATCTTGGCGTAAAAATCGGCGCGGACAGCGAGGCCACTCCCAGAGTCAGATTTACAGCATCTCCGTTCGCGCTTAACGCTTACCGTCTCAATGGTTACAGCGCATCTTCCACGGCCGCCGCCAACACAATTTTATCTTTGGACAACAATTTGAATTTCAATATAAACACCGGCGCGTTCATGGGCGCGAATTTTTCCATGTCTTCTTCCACAGCCACATCCGGCATCGTCGGAAATTTTCAGGTAAACGGGTTATCGAATTTAGCCACGACAACCGTTACAATTTTAAACGCGAGCGCATTAAATCTAAACACCGGCGCTCCCAGCACGACGCCTCTTTTAACTTTGCAAAATAACGTGGGCGATATTCAGATGTTTCAAACAGCCATGAATCCGGAAGGTGTTTTAAACGGTTCAATAGGCGACTTGGCGGTTGATAGCGTGAACGGAGATTTTTATGTAAAGAAAACCGGCACCGCCACTTCCTCCGGCTGGCAGATGGTTTTAACGCAAAACGGTTTGGCCAGCAGTACCGCCTATATTCTGGGCGGAAACAGTTTCGGGCAGAATGCGACTTTGGGTACAAACGATAATTATTCATTGACTATAAAAACGAATAGTACAACTGCTTTAGTTATTGATACAAATCAGAATGCGTCTTTTTCCGGAAACCTAACAGTGGCAAATTTAGTCAGCTCAACATCTGAAATTTTTGCAAACGCAACTGGCACAAATTTAAATGTTTCTTCGTTCGTAGCCGGTAACATCACGGCCATCGGCACAACCAATTTAAGTGACCTGTCCGCAACTGGAAATACCTCTCTAAATACTACCTCCATCGCTTATTTAATTGCCAATGAGGCATCATTTAATAATGGTTTGTTTATTTCTTCTTCCACTCCGGTCACAACCACCGGCGCCTTGTATAATCTCGGCGGCCAGCTTTTTTGGAACGGTACGCAGTTGGGCTCTATGGCCACCAATACATATTTTCAGGGTGGAAACAGTTTTGGCGACATGGCCGTTTTGGGTACAAGCGACAGTAATGATTTTTCAATTATTACAAACGGCGTGGAACGGATGCGTGTATTGGCTGGCGGCAACGTCGGCATCGGTACCACTTCGCCCTGGTCTGCCTTGGATGTCTTCGGAGATATTCATCTTTCCGGAGACAACAGGTATATCAATTTCGCCGGCACTGCCTCCGGCACAGATGGTTATGGCATCAGAGACAACGGCGGCACCATTGAATTTAAAAATTCGGGCGGGGATTGGGCCAGCCTCGGCGGAGTTGGCGGTTCCGGTTCACCCGGTCAGGTGGCTTTCTTTACAGGCGCTTCCACACTATCTTCAACAAATACTTTTTATTGGGATAATGCCAATGGAAGATTGGGTATCGGCACTAATAATCCGAGAGGGCCTTTGGATGTTTCTAATGAAGGCTATGCGATTGCTGCTACGGGCAATTTTGCTCTTAATGCTTTACCAAATGATGGAGATACGGTAACAATCACAGATGCTGATTTAACCGTGGTAACATTTGAATTTGATGATGGGGGAGGAGTGTTGCCTGGGAATATACCTGTTTTAATAGCTGCCACTCCCCAAGAAACATCACAGAATTTAGTTCCAGCGATAGTTGCTAATTTGAATATGACGGCGGAATGGCAAGATTGGAATGGTTATGATTTATTAACCGACAAGACCAAGGGCGCGTCTGGAAATACAGCTATTACTTTTTCTGGGAGCAGTATCGCTGTAAGCGGCATGTCCGGCGGAGCAGATAGTTATGGTAATTATGATTTCTATATTGACGGTGCCACGGGCGATTTGATAACTAATCACAATGTTGGCATTGGAACAACAACTCCGGCAGCCGCGCTTGATGTGAATGGCGCAACTATCATAAGAGGAACATCGTCAGATCCCACAAGATCTCTTTGGATAAATGGATCTCCTATGTTAGGCACCGGTCAAGGGTTTAGGGTTACCAATAATAATTCCGGTGGCGGGGATTTTTCTTTCATCACGACTGATGACAGCAATGGCGAAGGTCCCGGCAACTTCCTTTTTATCAACGAGCAGGCTGCTTATCCTAACAATTTAACTTTCGGCATAGCGGCCAGCGGTCATGTTATTGTCGGTCCTCATTTCTCGGATAATGGAACCGGAAATCTTCAGGTTACCGGCACTACCACCATTACCGATTCGCTTGCGATTGGAACCTCCAGTCCGAGAGGGTCTTTTGATATTCATAAAGCCAGCTCCGCGGTTGCCGCCGCAGGTACAATTTATCTTTCCGATCAGCCTGCCGATGGGGACACGATAACCATTACGGATGCCGACGCAACTACAATGACATTTGAGTTTGATGTTGGTGATGGGGTATCAGGCGGGAATGTGGCTGTTTTGTTAGGCGCAACTGCTTATGATACGGAACTGGCCTTAGGAACAGTCATAGAAGCTAATTTAAACATGACAGCTCCTTATGACGGTTATTCCGGCGGTCTTATCCTAACCGATAACACGGTCGGAGTTGTCGGAAATGTGGACATTACTTGGTCTGGAGCTAATATCATTGTGAGTGGAATGACGGGGGGAGCGGATGCTTATAACGGCCCCAATTTATATGTTGATAATAACGGCAATTTGATAACCACCCATGATTTAATTACCAGTGGAAGCATCGGTATCGGCACAACAAATCCATTAGCTTCATTAGATGTAGAAAATGGCGTTTTGTTGGCTTCCGGAACAGTTGGAGATGCCTCGGCTATTTCCGGATCGGGCGTACGGATGATGTGGGTGCCGTCTTTGGCCGCATTCCGTGCCGGCGAGGTCACCAGTGATTATTGGGATAGTGCAAATATCGGCATGCATTCGGTGGCTATGGGTGTTGACACAAAAGCCAACGGCGAGTCGTCGATTGCGATGGGTTCGGGTGCAATCGCAGGAAGTGACTATGCCGTCGCCTTAGGCCACTCGGTTGGGGTTGTCGGAACCGGGTCTGTAGCTCTGGGTGAGAATGCAACTATAAATGGAAATGATGCGGTTATTATCGGTTCAGGCAGTGTCAATTCCAATCGGTCTGTGGCTGTCGGTTATTATAATAATGTAACCGGACTTCTATCAGCCGCGTTTGGTTCGAATAATACCATTACCGATCCGCCGATTGGTGGATCGGCTCTGGCTTTGGGTTCTGATAACTTTGTGAACAGCGACTATGCCACCGCTATTGGTTATAACAATCAGGCTAACGGCCGCGCCTCTTTTGCGGCCGGCAAAGGCACGGTTGTCAACGGCGATTATTCTTTTGGGATCAGTTTGGATCCAACCGGTTCGGTTGTTAATGCCAATAATACTTTCGGAATAATGAATGGTTCTGTTTTGGCGGCCGGAACAACCGGCCCGGTGCCGGTATCAGGAGTCGGTACGCGCCTGATGTGGGTGCCGTCCAAAGCGGCTTTTAGGGCAGGAATAATTGACGGTAGTGGTTTGTTATCCGGAGCAGAATGGGACGATGCAAATATAGGTACCAATTCTTTTGCCGAAGGATACAACACGATTGCCAGCGGAATTGAATCGGTTGCAATGGGTGGCAGCTCTGTAGCCGGCGGTTTTATTTCAAGCGCAATGGGAAACTCCACTATTGCCAATGGTGATTATTCAACCGCGATGGGAAATAGTATCACCGTGAACGGAATAGGATCATTTGGTATAGGTCTTGATACGTCTTCTTCCATAATGAATAACTACTACTCTCCCGACAATTATACTGTTTCTGCCGATCATGTAATGGCCATAATGGGCGGCAAGGTTGGTATCGGCACCACTACCCCCGCTCAAGCTCTTGATGTGGTGGGAAGCATATCAAATGTCTTATCGCCGGATACTACAATATCTCAAATCGCTACCACCTCTGTGGGATCAGGGCCTATTTCCATTTTTGTTTCCGGCCGTTACGTCTATACAGCTAATACCGATTCAGGTGATATCTCAGTCATTGATATCTCCAACCCATCCGCTCCGGTTCAAATTGCCACTACATCGGTAGGGTCAGCTCCTGATGCCATTTTTGTTTCTGGCCGGTATGCTTATACGGCTAATAGCGGTTCAGGTGATATCTCAGTCGTCGATATTTCCAACCCATCCGCTCCTGTCCAAATCGCCACTACCTCGGTGGGATCATCTCCGGTTGCCATCTATGTCTCCGGCCGGTACGCCTATGTTGCTAATTGGAATTCAGACAATATCTCGGTCGTGGATATTTCCAACCCATCCGCTCCTGTCCAAATCGCCACCACCTCGGTGGGAACAGGTCCTATTTCCATCTATGTCTCCGGCCGGTATGCTTATACGGCTAATAGCGGTTCAGGTGATATCTCGGTCGTGGATATTTCCAACCCATCCGCTCCTGTCCAAATCAATACCGCATCGGTGGGAACAAATCCTAGCGCGATCTATGTCTCCGGCCGGTATGCTTATACGGCTAATAGCGATTCACACGATATCTCGGTAGTGGATATTTCCAATCCTTCCCTTCCAAATCAAATCGCCACAACATCAGTGGGAATGGACCCCGCTTCTATCTATGTTTCCGGCCGCTATGCCTATACGGCTAATTATGGTTCAAGTGATATCTCGGTCGTGGATATTTCCAACCCTTACGCTCCAGTTCAAATCGCCACTGCATCGGTGGAACCATATCCTATTTCTATCTTTGTCTCCGGCCGCTATGCGTATGTGAGCAATGATTATCTTACCAATAGCATCTCCGTCGTAGACATCTCCGGCACCGAAGTCACCAGTCTGATAGCTCACAGTGCCGAGGTCGGCAATTTGCAATCACGAAATGACATTTTTGCCCAGGGAAGTATCATGGCCGGCACATCTTTGACAGTCGGAGTCGGAGGTATAATGTCGCAAGGTGCTTTATCCATATATGCTTCCTCCACCGGATCCACTTCTTCAATTTTCAATATCAGTTCAGTACAAACAAATAATATCCTAGCAGTCTTGCCAAACGGAAATATCGGGATTGGCACATCCACACCGCAAGGCATTCTGCACATATATAATGCCTCGCCGACTTCCGGCCAGACAATGTTCCTTATTTCCAGCAGTACCGGCAATATATTCCGCTTCAGCGCCAGCGGCACAGCTTTTGCCAGTTCAAATTGGCAAGCAGGTGGCGCCGATTATGCCGAGTATTTCCATACTTCGGATATTGATTTACAGCCCGGCGAAGCTGTTTGCGTAGATGTTACCCAGAAAAATAGCGTAAAAAGATGTTTAAGAGGCGAGGATCCGGATATTATGGGTTTAGTTTCTGTTAATCCGTCTATAGTTGGCAACAGCAATGCAAAAATCGCCAACGATCCAAATTATAAGATAATAGGCATGCTGGGCCAGGTGGCGGGCAGGGCTTCTGCTGAAAACGGTCCGATCCGTCCGGGCGATTCGTTAACTTCCGCTTCTTCAACTCCGGGTTATTTAATGAAAGCCAACGCCGAAGATTCTACCGTGGGCGTGGCCCTGGAAGAATTAACCGAAGGCACAGGTACGATAAATGTATTGATGTCCAGGCGCAATAAAAGTTTGTCGGTTGATGAAATTGAACAAAAAATTACTCAGCATATTGCCGATATGAAACTTGAAGATGAAGTGCAGATGTTGGTTGACAACGCCGCCAAGAATTACAATTTCGGTCCTGAATTCGCTAATTTCATCGATCCCGTCAGCGTGTTGATAGATTCCAAGATAAAAGTTTCCGAAGATGTCTTAACGCTAAAAATAGACGAGCTAAAAAATATTGTGGATCAGCAAGGGTTGGCTATCGCCAGTCTTGTCAGTTCCACTGATGAATTAAAAATGCAAATGTTTGATTTGTCTGGAAACGCCAGCTCGACCGGCGCGGTTGTCGGCGGTTTGATTTATTCCGTGAGTTCAACTTTAGATAGCTTGGCTTCGTTACAAGGCCGAGTTTCAGTGCTTGAATCGCAATCCAGTTCTTCCGTAAGCGTAGCCGATCAGTTGCAAGGCAATATTAGCAACAATTTTTTGCAAGCGGAAAATTTAAGTGTTAATAGTACGAGCACATTTAATGGAAAGATAACTGTGAAGGGCAGTGTATTCTTTAATACGGATACTATCGGTCAAGCCAAAATAATTGCCGGCACAAGTACTGTGAAAATAGTATTTGATCAGGCCTACGACTACATGCCGATTATCACTATCACGCCGCTGGACTTTATCACCGGATCTTATAAAATTCAGACCGACACCACCACAGTAACCAGCACGGAATTAGATGGTACCGTTTCCGCCGCCATAAAATATCCGGCCTTTGACATAATGTTATCCGAAGCACAAGCAGGGGATGTGGCTTTTGACTGGCACGCCTTTTCCTCAATTCCCGAAACAAAAATATTTGTTTCCGACGGTTCGACTTCCACAATAAATATTTCCGTAATTGATTTTGTTCCAATGTTTGAAACCACGCCGGATATTATTTTACCGCCGCCTCCCGCTGATACCGGCACTACCACCGCCAATCCGATTCCGGAAGTTGACACCTCAACGCCGAGCGGCCCATCCACAGAACCATTGCCGATCCCGGCGGATATTGGTACTTCAATTCCCGAAATTCCTGCCGACAGTCCAACCACCACGCCTTAATATAAAATTAATTTTAGTTGAAACTCGCTCCATACAAACGGAGTGAATTTCCTTGAGAAATTCATATGATTCAATCCGTAAAAGACGGCAAAAGTTTGCCCCTCATCGCCCTAATCGCCGTTGTAGCCATAATCCTGATATCAGGCGCAATATACTTCATCATGGCCAAAAATAAGCTGGATTCTTCAGATAACTCCTACCAGGCGGTATTCCTCTCCAACGGTCAGGTATATTTCGGCAAAGTGGCGGATAAAAACGATCAATTCGTCAAACTCACCAACATTTATTATCTCCAGCTTAAACAACCGTTACAAAACCAGAATCAGGATGTCCTCAACCAGCCCGATCTCACCCTCATCAAGCTCGGCAACGAACTGCACGGCCCCGCCGACCTGATGGAAATCAACCGCGACCAGATTCTTTTTATCGAAAATCTCAAAAGCGATTCCAAAGTCTCACAGGCTATCGAAAAATACAGAGCGGGGAAGTAAATTAATTGAAATAAAAAATCACCTTTAATCAAGGTGATTTTTTGTTTTTGTCGGGCTAGTGGGACTTGAACCCACGGCCTCATCGTCCCGAACGATGCGCGATACCAACTTCGCTATAGCCCGTTAGAGTGAGCGAAATAAAACAAGCTGGCTTGTTTTATTTCCGAGCGAGAACGGGCTATATCGAGCGTAGCGAAGATATAACCGATTCTCATGCGCTAATTATATATTATTCATATTATTTTTTCAAGTAGAATGCCCTAAAAAGGCCTTTTCTTTTATGTTTATTGGTAGTATAATATTGAAATGGTAATTTACTAAATACCGCGCTTCAATGGACTCAAGCCGAACTTCAAAGGACATTGCTCGGCACGATTCTGCTGAATCGGCTAAATCATATGCTAGACATACAGTCGTATTTCATGGGGGCGATCAAACAGGGGGCATCGGATCTGCATTTGATAGGCGGGGAGTCGCCTATGCTCAGAATAGAGGGTGATTTAAAAAAAATGGACGATAAATCCATTGACAACAAAGATTTACTTTTGGCAATCAAGGAACTGCTGACAAAAGAACAGATGGATAAATATAGCGAAGAAAAAGAATTGGATTTCGGTTATGACGTTGACGGCGTGCGTTTCCGCGTCAATCTGCACCAGCAGGACGAAAATATCGGCTTGTCGGCGCGCATAATTCCTCACGAAATTCCCAGTCCGAAAGATTTGAATTTTGAACCCCTGCTTTCGGATCTGCCGAATTTGTTGGACGGTTTGGTGCTTGTAACCGGTCCGACCGGCTGCGGGAAGTCAACCACCATCGCTTCCATGATCGAAGAAATCAACAAAAATAGGCGGGCGCACATAATCACGATTGAAGATCCGATTGAGTTTGTTTTCAAAGATAAAAAAAGCCTTATTGAACAGCGAAATGTGGGAACCGACACCAAATCTTTTGCCAATGCCTTGAAATATGTTTTGCGCCAGGATCCGAACGTAATTTTTGTCGGTGAAATGCGCGACCCGGAAACCATAGCGACCGTGCTTACCGCGGCAGAAACCGGTCATTTGGTTTTTTCCACTTTGCATACGCCCAACGCCGCCGAAGCGATAGAGCGCATAGTTGACGTGTTTGAGGGCTCCAAGCAAAAGCAGGTGTTAATTCAGCTATCTTCCGTTTTGAAAGCCGTTATCTCCCAACAGCTTTTGCCGTCCAAAGACGGCGGAAGAGTACCGGCCCGTGAAATTTTGATTAATACTCCGGCCATCGCGAATTTGATACGCGGAAACGAGATAAGCCAGATAAAATCAACCATACAAACCGGAGCCAAAGACGGAATGGTGACAATGGAAAATTCAATCAAAAATTTATTGAAGGAAGGATGGATCACAAAAGAAACGGCGGAAAACAGGATGGGCAGAAACAAGGTTGTCTAATATGGTTTCAATTCAAAGTATCTTCAAAAAAATTCAAACCGTATCCAAAAAAACAAAAACGCCCGTTTACGTGGTGGGCGGTTTTGTACGCGATTTTTTGATGGGGAAAGAGCAAAAGAAGGATATAGATTTTGTGGTTGAAGGAAGCGGCCTTGAATTCGCTAAAAAATTCGATGAGGCGGAAAAGAAAAAGGGGAGTCTGGTGGAGTTTCCGGATTTTGATACCGCCAGATATATAATAGAAGAAGACGATAACCGGATAATTATTGAATTTGCCGGAGCGAGAAGCGAAAAATACGATGTAAAATCGCGCAAGCCCAAAGTTGAAAATGCCACATTAACAGATGATCTGTCCAGAAGGGATTTTACCGTGAACGCGATGGCGGTTCCGGTTTCCGTTTTCGCGGCCGGCGCGGATTTGGCAAAAATAAAAAAGGAAATAATCGATTTATTCAACGGCCAGGAAGATATTAAAAATAAAATATTGCGCACTCCGCTTGATCCGGATAAAACTTTTACCGACGACCCGTTGCGGATGATGCGGGCGGTACGGTTTGCCAGCCAGCTGGAATTTTCAATTGAACCGCAAACATTGAAATCCATTTTTAAAAACAAAGAGAGATTGAAGATAATTTCATCCGAAAGAATACAGGAAGAACTTTTTAAACTGCTCGCTTGTCCGGTTCCCTCAATAGGCTTAAACTTGATGTTTCAAACCCATCTTTTGGATTTTGTTTTGCCGGAAGTCGTGAAATTGGACGGCGTCGAGGAAGTTTACGGCCACCAGCACAAAAATAATCTGGTACACACCTTCAAAGTAGCGGACAACATTGCCGAGAGGTCGGAAAATACCCTGCTTCGGTTTGCCGGCCTTCTTCACGATATCGGCAAGCCGCAGACAAAAGAATTTTTTCCAAAAATCGGCTGGACTTTTTATCAGCACGAGCACCTTGGAAAAAAACTTGTTTATAAAATTTCGCAAAGATTGAAATTGTCAAAAAACGACACCGATTATCTGGCCAAACTGGTTCGGTGGCACCAACAGCCCATCAGTCTTATGGACGAGGGCATTACCGATTCGGCAGTGCGCAGATTGATTGTCGGCCTTGGGGAAGAATTAAACGACCTTCTTGTTTTGGGACGCAGCGACATTACCACCGGGAATCCTTTAAAAAAAGAAAAAAGATTGAAAAATTACGACCGCCTGGAAAAAAGAATCGCGGAGGTTATGGAAAAAGACAAACTTCGGGCTTTCCAGTCTCCGCTCCGGGGAGACGAAATTATGAAGCTGTCCGGCTTAAAACCCGGACCTACGGTCGGGAAAATCAAGACGGCGATTGAAGAAGCGATTTTGGACGGAATTATCCCCAACGAATTAAAGGCGGCGAAGAAATATTTTGAGGAAATAAAAGACAAGTATATCGTCAGGGCCAAGGATTGGGAAATATCCGAATAGGTTATGTACGTTGACATTAATCCGCGAATAGAGTATGATAAGTATGAATTTTCATACTTATTTTATCTAATATTTACTCTATGAAAAACCACAATCCGTTCGGCGAAGTGCTGGGCACGGCCAATCTCGGTCCGAGAGGCCAGGTAGTCATTCCAAAAGAAGCGCGGGACAGGCTGAAAATGAAAGGCGGCGACACTTTTTTGGTGGTGGAGCATTCCGGAAAAATAGTTTTAATTCCTGAAAAGGAAATGCGGAGTTTAATCAAGCAAATCACAAAACATTTAAAATAATTTAAATTATAATAATATTTCATTTATGAAAATATTCAGCAAGAAAAGGGTAATATGGGGAATCGTTATTTTGGTTGTGGCCGGTATAGGAACGCTCATATATTTTTCGGGCAAGAAAAATGCCGCCGCCAATATTACGACCGATACGGTTAAGAGCCAGAATCTGGAACAAACCGTTCTCGCGACCGGCCAGGTGGTCAGCAGTATTGATCTTGATTTAAGTTTCCAGACCGGCGGCGTTATAAAAAATGTAATGGTAAAAGAAGGCGACCAGGTTAAGAGCGGCCAAACTTTGGCCGTACTTGATCAGTCCAATGCCCGCGCCAGTTTGCTTGGTGCTCAGGGATCGTTGGCGCAGGCGCAGGCAAACTATCAAAAGGTATTGGCCGGTGCCAGCAGCGAGGCCATCAGCGTGGCCGAAAAGGCGGTTCAATCGGCGCAGGTTGCTTTGGATAACGCCAACACAAATCTGTCTTCCACCCAGGCCCAGCAGGGCACCGCGGTCAGCAACGCTTATTCCGCTCTTCTTAACTCGACTATCGTCGCGATTCCGTCATCCAATAATTTGGATACCGTGTCGCTGACAATTACCGGCGCTTACACGGGAGCAAATCAGGGATCTTACGCAATCAACCTGTATAACACCAATAATGGTTTGAGATTCCAGACTATCGGCCTGGAAACGGCTGACGGAAATGTCGGCACTGTGCCGGTTCCTATGGGCGCCAAAGGTTTGTCTATCCAATTTAACGGCAAACCGCTCACATCCGATACATGGACAGTAAATATTCCCAACACTTCCGCCTCAAATTATATCGCGAACAATAACGCCTATCAGACGGCCCTAAAGACGCACGACAGCGCCATATCAACCGCGCAATCGCAGGTTGGCAGTGCGCAGGCCGCTCTTGCCCAATCCCAAGCCAATCTTGATCAACAGCGCGCAGCCGCCCGCCCGGCGGATATCGCGTTTGCCAAGGCGCAAATTTTATCAGCCGAGGGACAGGTTGCCTCCGCTTCCGCCGCTTACAACAATACAATTCTTACAGCCCCGGCGAACGGAACGATCACCCAGGTTGATACCAAAGTTGGAGAGCAGGCAACCCCGATGCAGGAAGTAATGGTTCTTCAGAATGTCGGTGATTTGCACGCCGAGGCCGACGTCAGCGAAGCCAACGTCGCTTCTCTTTCGCTTGGACAGTCGGTTGATTATACATTTGACGCGCTCGGTCCGGACCGCCATTTTAGCGGGGTGATAAAGACGATCAATCCGGCCTCAACGCTTGTCTCGGGCGTTGTCGATTATAAAGTTACCGCCAGCATGGATAATGTTCCCGACATAAAACCGGGCATGACCGCCAACATGACTATTCTGGTTGCGAAAAGAGATAATGTATTGGCCGTGCAAAACAGCGCCATTATAAATCAGGACGGAAAACAGTATATCCGGGTGGTTGATAATTCGCAAACCAAAACTTATCATCAGGTAGAAGTTCAAACCGGCCTTCAGGCCGACGGCGGATTGGTTGAAATTACTTCGGGTTTGACCGAAGGCCAGGAGATCGTCACGTATATTAAACCATAGTATGTCAAATCTCATACACGTTGAAAAACTGAAAAAAGATTACGTTAATGAAGATGTGGTAACTTCCGTTCTTCACGATGTAACCTTTGATATTGATAAAGGCGAATTCGTGGCGATCATGGGGCCGTCCGGCAGCGGCAAATCAACCTTAATGCATATCTTAAGTTTTTTGGACCGCCTGACTTCCGGAGTGTATAAGTTTGAGGGTAAAGATACTGTAAATTTTGACGATGATTATCTGGCCGAACTCCGGAACGAAAGAATAGGTTTCGTTTTTCAGTCTTTCAATCTTCTTACGCGGACAACCGTGCTGGACAATGTAAAACTGCCCCTGCTTTACAGTAAAATAAAAGACCTCGATAAAATTGCAGAAAAGGCATTGGCGGCGGTGGGATTGTCGCATCGTCTGGATTATTACACCAATCAGATTTCGGGCGGCGAGAAACAGCGCGTGGCCATTGCGCGCGCCCTGGTAAATAATCCGGCCGTAATTTTTGCCGACGAGCCGACCGGAAACCTGGATTCAAAATCCGGCAATGTTGTAATGTCCATTCTGCAGAAACTCAATGATGACGGGCACACGATTATTCTTGTGACCCATGAAATGGATACCGCCAACCACGCAAAAAGAATTATCAGAATTAAAGACGGACATATCGTCGGCGATGAACAGATAAAAAAGCGCACGATAGCCACTCCGGATAAGGAATTGATAAAATAAACGCATTAAGAAATTTTGCATGAATTTTTTCGGCACGCTCAAGTTGATTTTCAGGACCCTTCGGGCTCGCAAAGGCCGGACGTTTTTAACAATTTTGGGAATTGTCATCGGCGTTGCCGGGGTTATTATCATCATTTCGCTCGGAGCCGGAGCGCAGAGTTTGGTTTTGGGCCAGGTCACAAAGCTCGGAACAAATTTAATAAGCATACAGCCCGGAAAGAGCAATGAAAACGGACCGCCGGCGCAGGTGTTCGGGGTTGTCATTACCACTTTAGTAAATGAAGACACGCAGGCTTTGCGCAATTCCTCGCAGGTTCCTCATGCCGCGGCGGTAAACGCCCTTGTCCGCGGCAGCGCCACCGTGGTGTGGGAAAATAAAAATGTGGATACCAATTTCGTCGGCACCGATTACAATTATCCCAATGTAATCAGTTTCACGATGAAAGAGGGGGAGTTTTTCAATCAACAGGAGGACGAGGGCGGCGCTAATGTCGTGGTGCTGGGATCGACGGTCAGCGACGAACTGTTCGGCGGCACCGGCGTGGATCCTATCGGCCAGGTAATCAAAGTTAAGAGTTCTTCCCAAACCAACGCCGGCGGAATTCCTTTGCGCGTTGTCGGCGTAGTCACTCCGCGCGGTACTTCTTTTTTTCAGGATCAGGACGACCAGATTTTTCTTCCTTTAACTATCGGCCAGCAGCAATTGCTCGGCATTCATTATTTGCAAGCGATCAATATCAAGGTTGATTCTTCGGATAATATCAACCAGACGGTGTCGGATACGGTTGCGGTGCTTGACCAGCGCCACCACATCAGAACCGACGACGAAGTCGATTTCACCGTCCGCAACATTGCCGATGCGATCACTATTTTATCAACCATAACCAACGCTTTAAAATTATTTTTAACGGCCATGGCCGGTATTGCTTTGGTTGTGGGCGGTATCGGGATTCTAAACATCATGCTGGCGACCGTCGCCGAGCGCACGCGCGAAATCGGTTTGCGCAAAGCGGTGGGGGCGACCAACGGCGCAATCAGAAACCAATTTTTATTTGAAGCCGGCACGCTTACTTTTCTCGGCGGAGTCATCGGCATTATTATCGGAGTGATTATTTCGTATCTGATTTCTTTACTAATGCATTATCTGGGATATGACTGGGCGTTTGTCGTCTCCATCACTTCGGTGGTTTTGGCGGTCGGCGTTTCGGTTTTGACCGGCGTAATTTTCGGATTATATCCGGCGTTTAAAGCGGCAAAATTAAATCCGATAGACGCGCTTAGATACGAATAGAATTTTATGTTCAATGCTTTCAAACAATCCGCCAAAGCTCTCTCCAGCAACATGTCCCGTACGGTGCTGACAACTTTGGGCATTGTCATCGGCATTTCCACCGTTATTTTGGTATTGTCGGCCGGCGCCGGTTTTCGCAGTCTGATCAACGCCCAGGTGGATGCGCTCGGAAGCAATACATTGTTTGTCCAGACCCGCGTTCCGCCGACGACGAAAAATCGCGCGGCAGGCTCGCGTGGAGCAGGTGGCAGTTTTTCCGGCGTAACCATTACCACTTTAAAACAGCGCGATCTTGATGAAATTAAAAAAGTACCCAACGTGGTGAATGACTACGGAATCGTCACCGGGATGGCCGTTTCAAGCTACCGCGACAACAAAAAAAGCACGATTTATTATGGCGCTTCCGCCGATAGATTTGTAATTGATCAGCATACATTAAAGGAGGGCAGGTTTTATACAAAAGCCGAAGACAGCGGGGCCGAACAAGTCGTCGTTTTGGGCAGTAAGCTTGCCACCGACCTTTTTAATCAGGAAGATCCTCTGGGTAAATTAGTCCGTATCGGCAGTTTGAATTTTCAGGTTATCGGCGTATATAATCCGCAAGGCGGCATCGGCGGCGGCATGGACGACGAGCTTGCGTACATCCCGATGGGCACGGCGCAAAAGAAAATGCTCGGCATCGATTACATGTCGATTGTCATCATCCAGGTCCAGGATGTTAAATTGAACGACGTGACCATGGCCAATATAACTTCGATTCTGATGCGCAATCACAATATCACCGATCCCGCTAAAAATGATTTTGAAATACAAAGCCAGGCGCAGGCGCTCGATACCTTCAATGTTATTTTTAACGGCATCACTATTTTGCTTATCGCCATCGCGGCCATTTCGCTTATCGTCGGCGGCGTGGGGATTATGAATATTATGTATGTTGTTGTCACCGAACGCACCGCGGAAATCGGCCTTAAAAAAGCGCTGGGAGCAAAAAATAAAGATATCTTAAATGAGTTTCTTATTGAATCGGTTTTAGTTACGGTTATAGGAGGCATAATCGGCATTTTGTTAGGCTCCTTTCTCGGTTGGCTAGTTTCGCTTATCGCGACCGCCAACTCTCTCGACTGGACCTTCTTAGTGCCCTTGTATGCCATCGGTATCGGCTTTGGCGTGTCGGCGGCCATTGGTATCGGGTTTGGTGTTTTGCCTGCCCGCAGTGCCGCCAAAATGGATCCGATCACGGCCCTGCAGTACGAATAGATAAATGGTTGCTTTTCGGCTGATTTGTGATAAAGTACTAGCGTATGACCGATACCCAGTCAATCAAAGACAAGGTGGATGTTGTCCAGCTGATAGGCGAATATATTCAGCTAAAAAAAGCCGGTGCCAACTGGAAAGCCAACTGTCCGTTCCACCACGAAAAATCTCCTTCATTCATGGTTCATCCGGAAAAACAGATCTGGCATTGTTTTGGTTGCGGAAAAGGGGGAGACATTTTTACTTTCCTGCAGGAAATGGAAGGCATAGATTTTCCGGAGGCGTTAAAAATTTTGGCCGACCGGGCCGGGGTGAAAATTGATACGTTTGCGAGCGAAGTGAATAAAAGCCAAAAAAACAGAATTCTGGAAATAAATCAAAAAGCCGCGTATTTTTTTAATCATGTTCTGACGGAAATGCCGGCATCCCGCGGCGCCCGTGAATATCTGGAAAACAGAAAATTAAAAAAAGAAACGATTGAAGAGTGGCAGGTCGGATTTATTCCCGAACAATGGGATCTGCTCACGCAATATTTATTGAAAAAAGGATACAGCATAGACGATATTTTAGGTTCCGGTCTGGCAATAAAAAAAGAAGGGGCCGATCTTTCAAGTCGAAAAGGATTTTACGATCGTTTTCGCGGGCGCGTAATGTTTCCCATCTGGGACGTGCATGGGAGCATCGTCGGATTTACCGGCAGGATTTTGGTTGAAACGGAAAAATCCGGCGGAAAATACGTGAACACCCCCCAGACTTTGGTTTATGACAAGTCGCGCGTTTTATACGGACTCAATAAAGCGAAAACGGAAATAAAAAATAAAGATTTGACCGTGGTGGTGGAAGGTCAGATGGACGTGATCGCGTGCCATCAGGCGGGAATGAAAAATGTCGTTGCGGCTTCGGGCACTGCGCTCACCATTGAACAGATAAAATTGTTAAAAAGATATTCAAACAACATCGCTATGGCGTTTGACGCGGATGCGGCCGGGCAGAACGCGGCCAAAAGAGGAGTTGAAATAGCCATGGAACAGGGGATGAACATAAAAATTATTCAAATTCCCGAAGGCGGAGGTAAAGACGCGGACGAATGCCTAAAAAAAAATCCGCAGGTTTGGTTTAAAGCCGTGGAAGGCGCGAAAGAAGTGATGGAATGGTATTTCGGTTCAATCCTGACCGGGGATTTTGACGCGAATCCAAAGCACAAACAAAAAGTGGTTGAAACTTTACTTCCGGAAATAGTCCGTCTTCCGTACGCCACTGAGCGCGACCACTGGATAAGAATGCTGGCGGAAAAATTGGGGGTTGAAGCTAATTTATTAAGGGAAGAAATGAAAATATATTCTAAAAAATCCGGAAATGAAAATTCTCCCAAAAAAGAGGCGGTTCCGGCCAAGCCTTTGGGTGCCAATTTGGCTGACGTCAACCATGGCTATCTGCTTAGAGTTGAAAAATTATGGACTTTGTTTTTGAAGTTTCCAAAGTATTTATCCTCGTTTTTGCCCCAGCTTAGAAAAGAATATTTTGCTTCGACTCCGTTTTTGGGGCTTTACGAAACGGCGGAGAAAGGATATACTAATAACAATAAGATAGATATCAATGAATTAAGAAACAACTTGCGCGACAGCGGGGAGGAAAACCTGGTTGATCTTGTATTACTGAAATCGGATAAAGATTTTGAGGATTTTTCCGAATTGGAGGCGGAGAAAGAAATAGGTGATCTTCTGATAAAAATAAAATCGGAATGGTCCAAGCAGAAAAGAATGGAACTGAACCGCGAATTGAGTCAGGCGCAGGCGGAGAAAAACGAAGCAAAAGTCCAGGAAATAATAAAGCAAATAATGACACTTGGCGAGTAAATTAATTAACCTTCATTGTTAACTAATAGTTATGGTTACAAAGAGAGGGACAATTAAGAAGAAATCTTCTCGGCAACTGCGCGTTAAACAAACGCGTAGGCCAAAAAAGGAGAAAAAACAAATTCCGAAAAAAGTTCAGCACAAACACGCAGTCATTAAAAAAAATAAACCGGCCAAAAAAGAAACAAAGCACTTCACGGAAAAAAAGAAAAGAATTGAAGTAGCGCCGGAAATTGTTATCGAACCGACTCCCGCTCAAATTTGGAATATTGTCACCCGGGGCAGAAACCGGGGATTCATCACTCAAATAGAACTCGAAACAGTTTTTTCCAGACCGGAAATGTACCTTGATTTATATGAAGGTTTTTTGGACGTTCTTGATAAAAATGGCGCGACCGTGGTGGAAACATCCGGAAATTTGCTCGGCAGAAAAGATGAAACGTCAAAACTTCTGAAACAGTTCCAAGGCGCCCAGCCGGATATGGACATTCCTTTTGATTTGGGCCAGATTTCTTCAGATTCAATTCAGATGTATCTGCGTGAGATCGGTAAAATCCCCCTGCTTAAAGGCGAAGAGGAAGTCGCCTTGGCAAAGCGCAAAGAACGCGGTGACAAAGAAGCCGAGCGGAAAATAATCGAGGCCAACTTAAGGCTTGTGGTTTCAATCGCGAAAAAATTTGTGGGCAAGTCTCTTTCTTTGCTTGATTTAATTCAGGAAGGCAATATCGGCTTGTTCCGGGCCGTGAAAAAATTCGATCACCGCAAGGGTTATAAGTTTTCCACATACGCCACCTGGTGGATACGGCAGGCCATTACCCGCGCGTTGGCGGACCAGTCGCGCACGATCCGCATTCCGGTGCATATGGTTGAAACTATAAACCGCTTCCAGCAGGTGCAAAGACGTTTGCTTCAGGATTTGGGGCGCGATCCGACCCCGGAAGAACTGGCGGCGGAAATGGGCGAAGAAGTTGAAAAAATAAATCATATCATAAAAATCTCGCAGGACACGGTTTCTCTGGAGATGTCCGTTGGCGACGACGATGATGATGATTCTTCTCTGCAGGATTTTGTGGAGGACGTGAAAAATATGTCTCCCGACCGCGTGGCCGGTTTGCAGATCCTGAAAGATTATGTGAAAGAAGCAATCAAAGATTTGTCTCCGCGCGAGCAGAAAATTTTGGAAATGCGCTTTGGCTTAACCGACGGCGTCACTCACACTTTGGAAGAAGTTGGCCAGGAATTTGACGTAACCCGCGAACGCATTCGCCAGATCGAAGCCAAGGCTCTGGAAAAAATCCAGCATAACGCCGGAATAATTGGAAAATTGAGGGATTATTAGTCTATGGAAAAGAAAATAATGTTCTCGGGGGGTGGAACACTGGGACCGGTCGTGCCCCTGCTTGCAATTGCCGAAATTTACAGAAAACACAATCCTGGGGCAAAATTCGCGTGGGTTGGAACCAAAACGGGGCCGGAGAAGTTTCTGATAGACCAATACGATATTCCTTTTTATACAATCACTTCCGGCAAATTGCGCCGATATTTTTCTTTCCGGAATTTTTTCGACGGTTTTAAATTGATATGGGGATTTCTTGAATCCCTTGTTTTGCTTTGGCAGGAAAAGCCCGATTTACTAATTACCGCCGGCGGATTCACCAGCGTTCCCCTGCATTGGGCCGGATTTTTTTTGGGCATCCCCGAATGGGTGCATCAGCAGGATTTTCAGGTCGGTCTGGCGAATAAAATGATGGCTTTTCCCGCCAAAAAAATAACCACCGCGCTGAGAGATTGCGTGTCTTTTTTTCCGGAAAACAAAACGGAATGGATCGGCAATCCGGTGCGCGATTTGTCGGTAACCAGCCTTAGCGAGGCGTATGCCAAACTTGGCCTGCCGCCTTCATCCACGGTGATATTCGCTCTGGGAGGTGGCACCGGTTCCAGCAGTATCAACAAATTAATTTTGGAAGCTTTGCCGTCGTGGCCGAAGGACTGGCACATCATTCATCTGGTGGGCAGGGAACGCCCCAGCGAATTGCAGGTGAAAGCGGCCAATGTTTTTTCAAATTACCACGTCTATCAATTTTTTACCACGGAAATGAAGTATGCCTATGCCGTTGCCAGCGTAGTGATTGCCCGGGCCGGATTCGCCACCATAACCGAATTGGCATCATTGGGGAAGGCCGCGATTTTGCTTCCCATGGCCGATACACATCAGGATGTTAATGCGAAACTGCTTGCGGACAATAAAGCCGCCATTATTTTGAATGAAAAAACGGACAATGGCCTGAAACTGGCCCATATAGTTAAAGAACTGATAGCATATCCCGAAGTAAGGGAATATCTCGGAAAAAGTTTGTATAAAATTTTGCCGCCGGCTCCGCCCGAAAAGATACTGTCTATAATTGAAGATTTGACTTACGAATAACGGTTTTGACGATTTTATTCTGTAAATTTATATCCGAGTTGTTTTTTATCCTTATGAACTCCGGAGTGTATCCGGTTTTTTTATTTTCAAAAAGCACCGGCCTGGTTTTTCCGACAAATTTTTCCGCGAATTTTTTTGCCGTTTCTTCCGAAAGCAAAACTAATTTTTTTGATCTTTCTTTTTTTGTCTTATCCGGAATCGGCTGCATTTTTTCAGCCGCGGTTCCCGGTCTGGCCGAAAAAGGAAAAACATGAACTTTGGCAAATTGTACTTTTTTTATCAGGTCGCAGGTTTGTTTGAAATCATTTTCCGTTTCTCCCGGAAAACCGACGATCACGTCCGTGGTAAAGGAAAACAGGGGATTCGATTTCCGCAGTTTGGCTATTATTCCATAATATTTTTTTGTGGAATAAAGCCTGTTCATGGATTTTAAAATCACATCGCTTCCGCTTTGCAAGGACAAATGCCAGTGCGGCATCAGTCGTTCGGTTGTTTTTTTATCGGAGTACAAATTTATCAAGTCTTCAGTGATAAGTCTCGGGTCCAGAGAGCCCAAACGCACACGAACAATTTTTGTGTTCAACAATATTTTTTTTAATAACCCGGCCAGAGCTAATTCTTTGTCTTTGTATTGGCAAATATTTACGCCCGTAAGTACAACTTCGTTATAACCCTGCTCAACTTTTTTATTAATATTTTCAATGATTTTTTCAGACGGAATACTGGCGGAATGTCCGCGAAAATGGGGTATTATGCAGTATGAACAATTGAAATTGCACCCGGTTTGGATTTTTATAAAGGCGCGGGTGCGTTCGGTTGGTTCGTCCTTGTTGTCATCCTGAACTTGTTTCAGGATCCCTTCGTCAAGGTTTAAGAGATCCTTCGCTGCGCTCAGGATGACAATGTGTTCAATAATTTTTTGATTATCCATCGCCACAAAATCTATCTCCGGCATATTTTTGTTTTCCATGCATCCCGTCGCGATAATATACGCCCCGCGCCGCTTGGCGTTTCTTATCATTTCTCTGGTTGTTCGGCTGGCGCCTTCGGTCACTCCGCAGGCCCGGATTACCGCGACATCCGCTTTTTGAGAAAACGGGACAACAGAAAACCCATGCCGAAGCAGTTCGTTTTTTAACTCATCGGTTTCAGCCTGGTTTAGCTTACAGCCTAAGGTGTAAAATGATATCTTCATGTGATTGACTTAACAAGAGTATTATTGTATAAGATATTAAACTCAATTGCAAGAATGCTTTTAGAGGGCAAACAACGCATTGAATGGAGGTCAAATGCAAAAAAAGCGGTTTCATCAGAAGGTTGAGCGGTTAACCGAGCCGCAACTGCAGGTTCTGCTGTCCCGCTTGCGGCAGACGCAGGCGACAACCCCCGGGGAGTTCAAGTTCCGGGTGGACACGCTGGAGCGTAGCGGCGCATCCGACGAGCAGATCGTCGAGTACGTCAAGTTCCTGCTCCGCGACATGGGCCTGCGCAAACCTCCGCACAACGTGCGCGAGCTGATGCTCGGCGTCATCCTGACCCGCGGCATCACCAACAAGCCCATACCGCAAGAAAAGTAGGCGCGCAATGCGTCTTTCAAAGGGGTCTTGGCCGAGCCCTCGCCCGGACCCCTCTCTCTAAAAGTGTTTTTTCTTCGGAGATATTTGTGCTATAGTATAGCCAATAAAATTTTTGTATTTAACCAATATTTATGGCAGAAAGACCATCCGATTACGAACAAAAAATGGCACGATTTTTAGAGTTGGAAGAAACGTCTAAAGAAGGAAGGAAAGAAACCTTTGAAAGATATGCAAGATGCCTGGGTTTTACCAAAAGCCAGCTTTATAATAAAGAAATTCTGGATGTCGGTGCCAGCAGCGCCGGTTTTGCCGATTATACCAGAGAGGCCGGTATACCTTGCCGAGTGGATTCAATAGATAGTGCGGAACTTATGTCGATTAGCGGTGTTGAACAGGGTAATAATCGAAAATTTCCCAAAACTGCGTTTGAAGATTTGGATCTGAAAGAATTCGGTCTTGATGAAGAACCCCAGTATGATTTGATTTTTTCGTCTTCCAGTACCCCATATACTCTTGTAAATGAGGCTTATGATGCCGAAGGAAATTTTAAGGAAAAAGACAAAGCCGCCTGGCTTGAAAAAATCAGGACAAGCATACAAAAAGTTATTGCGTCAACGGCTTCTCATCTAAAGCCCGGTAAAAAGGAAGAGCCGTCAGTGGCGGTTTTTTTCCCGGTGTATGGGATGAAAGAATTAGAAAAATGGGACGAAAAAAAACAGGGAAAATTTAAGGCGGTTATCCCTTTTGCACAAGGAGGGCCGAGAGATTTCACCGAGTGGACGCAGATTCTAAAAGAAGAGACCGATCGGTTTAAAAAAGACCCGGAGAACTTTATGGCTGAAATGGGTTACGAGCAAAAAAAATACGGAGAGTTTGATGTTCAATTCGTTGATGTGGAAGTAAGAGGTGACTATCCGCCCGCTCAAAGAATGTTGATTATACGCCTGCCAGACAGGGGATAAAATATTTTTGTTTTAATTCAAAACCGGCCTTGCTGGCCGGTTTTCGTTTTTATCAAGACCCAATCCAAATTAACAATAATTATTAACTTGGATTGCGTGGGTCTCGATGATAGCCCCCACGCTGAAGGCGTGCAGACTAGCGGGAAGGAACAAACTAGGCGAGCCGGGCGCGCTCGAAGATGTAGTCGACGGCTCGAAGCCAGGTGGTCGGGCTGAAGCACTCGTCCAGCTCGGGACCGGCTTTGCCGATGATGTCGGCCAACTCCGGATCATGGCAGAGGACGTCCTTCAAGTGCTTGCGGTCGGTGGCCGCGGTGAAGCAGGCGGACTGCACCTTGCGGTAGGCGACTTCGGCCGGGAGGCCGTACTTCTTGAGCAGCATCTCCACCCCCTGCGAGGCGTAGGTGCCGCAGGACAGATCGATGTTTTCGCGCATGCGGTCGCGGAAGACCGTCATGTCCTTGACGATGCCGCAGACCCGGCGCAGTTGGTGATCCACGATGCCGAACGCGTCGGGAACGATGATGCGCTCTGCGCCGGAGTGCGAGATGTCGCGCTCGTGCGACGTGGCGATGAGCTCGGCCATCGCGTGCGCGTAGCCGCGCACCACGACCGCGAATCCGCGGATGTTCTCGATGCCGATGGGGTTCTTCTTGTGCGGCATCGCGCTCGAGCCTTTCTGGCGCTTGCCGAACGGCTCGCGGATCTCGCCGACCTCGGTTTGGCTCATGAGCCAGAGATCCTCGGCGATCTTCTCGATCACGCTGGAGATCATCGCCAGCTCGGAGATGACGCGCGCGCGGTAGTCGATGGCCACGATCTGGGTGGCGATGACCGGGGTGAGGTTGAGCGTCTCGGCTACAAGGTCCTCCACCTCGGGGCCCAGCGTGCCAAACATCCCCACGGCACCCGACAGCTTCATCGCCCTGGCGTTGTTTGCGACGACGTTGAACGAGCTTCGGGCCCGCTTGAGCATGTCGATCCAGTTGAGGATCTTGATGCCGAAGGTGATGGGCTGGGCGTGCTGGCCGTGGGTACGACCCATCATGGGCAGATACTTGTAAGCCAGCGCCTGTTGGGTGAGTGCCCCGATCAGGCTCTTGAGCTGCTCGTCGATCACCGCGCACGAGGAGGTGAAGAGCAACGCCATCGCCGGCTCCTCGGTGTCGTACGAGGTCATACCATCGTGAAACCAGCCGGCATCGGGGCAGTTGGTGGCGCGCTTGAGCGCTTCATCAACATCCTCATGAAATTTGTCGCTGGCCATGAGGGTAGGGAAATCATCCTTGCCCAGGATGATCTGGCATCTCATCACCTCGATGAAGGCGTTGAGGTCATGGCCGATCTCGCGGTCGCGCCGCTCGATGCACTCGACCACCTTCTCGTCGATCCAAGTCGTCTGCTGTACGCGCTCGGTGGTTCCGGCCGGAATCTGACCGATTTTCTCGCGGGCCATGAGCACGGCGATTTCCACGGCCAGCCAGAACCTGAATTTCATCAGGCCGCCTTCCCAGATCTCGCGCATCTTTTTGCCCCAGTACCTGGCGATCATGTCCGCCTCCTTTCGGCTATAAAGCCCTTTGTCGGGAAAACCTGGCGTTTGTTGACTGATCAGTTGCCTACGCTAGAAATTATCATATTCCGAAGCAAGTTTCAAGCATAAACAAAAACAGTCTTTTCTCAAGGCTGTTTTTGTTTTGTGACCCGGCTGGGATTCGGACCCAGGACCTCTTCCTTAAAAGGGAATTGCTCTACCAGCTGAGCTACCGGGCCTTATTAGACTTTTAGCTTTAATAATGATAAACTAAATTGAGAAAAAAATCAAGATCCCCTTGTTTAAAAGGGTAATATTTAATTTTTTATGTTGGATAAAAAATATTTAAGCGAGATTCGCCAGGACTTGTTAAGTTATTCCCAAAAACGCCGCGAGGTAATCAAAACCTCGGGAGATGCCCAGTATCTGGCCAAAAAAGGCATCTTTGCCCTGCAAAGAGACGATAAAAAAGCGGCCGATGAAGTTTTGACTCAGGCCGAAAAATTGCTGATTGATTTGAATAAAAAATACAAAGGCGACGCCGATCTTTTCAATGAGGGATCATACCGCGCTTCTTTGGAAGAATATTCCGAAGCCTTTATTTTCCGTCAATATCTTTTAGGGAAAGCTATCGGGAAAATAAAGGGGCTGGTCATAGATTCCGATATTTTTATCGGTGGATTATGCGATGTCCCGGGCGAACTTTTGCGTTATGCCATAAAATCCGCCACCGAAAGACGATTTGACGAAGTTAAAAAATGCCACAAGGCCGCCGAAGAAATTATTGTTGAACTCGTGGATATGGATCTGACCGGCTATAACCGCCAGAAATTCGATCAGGCGAAACAGGCATTGAATAAATTGGAACAGGTTGTTTACGAAGTGAGTTTAAAAAATTCATAATCTAGCGGGCGATATGAATTTATTAAAAAAAATTTTTCATTTTAAAATGGCCCTTCTCACGTATTGGTGGTATGGCCGTCCTTCGCGGAAACTGATTGTTGTCGGGGTCACCGGCACGAAAGGAAAATCCACCACCTGCAAGCTTATCGCTTCGGTTTTGCAAGCCGGAGGATTTAAGGTTGGCCTGATGACCACGGTTGAATTTCAAATTGGAGACAAACGCTGGCTCAATGATAAAAAAATGACCATGCTGGGCAGGGGTCAAATTCAGGGCATGCTCAAGCAAATGGTGACAAGTGGTTGTCGCTACGCCGTCATAGAAACTTCTTCGCAGGGTATTTTGCAATATCGCCATTACGGTTTAAATTACGACGTTGCCGTTTTCACGAATTTAGCGCCGGAGCATGTTGAAGCTCACGGTGGTTTTGAAAATCTCAAACGCGACAAAGGCAAAATTTTTGCCGAACTCATGAAACAGGAAAAGAAAGTTTTTGACGGTAAGCCCGTGCCAAAAATTATTATCGCCAATTCCGATGACGATAACTCAAATTATTATTTGAATTTTTCCGCGGATAAGAAATACAGCTATGGCATAAAAAATCCGGTCGATGTTTTGGGGAAAATTATTGAAACAAATGAAAGCGGAAGTATTTTTAAAGCAGGCGGGACGGATTATAAAATAAAAATCCCCGGGCAGTTTAATGTTTACAACGCCTTGGCAGCCGTGGCGGTGGGGAAATCCCAGAATATATCCGAAGAAAAAATAAAAACAGGCCTTGAGAATGTTGCAGTTGTCGAAGGCAGAATGGAATTTATCAAAGCGGGGCAGAATTTTAAAGTCGTGGTTGATTACGCGCACGAACCGCTCAGCCTGAAAGAATTATTTTCCAGTCTGCGCGGTATGCTTGTTCCGTCGGGCAAATTAATCGCGGTCATCGGTTCCGACGGCGGCGGCCGGGACAAAAGCAAACGTGAAAAAATGGGGGAATTGTCCGCCCAACTGACCGACTATATTGTCATAACCGATGTAAACTGTTTTGACGAAGATCCGAAAGAGATTGCTGAAATGCTCGCTGTTGGCGCCAGAAAAGCCGGTAAAAAAGATAATTCGGATTTGTTTATAGAAGTTGATAGAAGAAAGGGGATTGAGAAAGCCTTCGCATTGGCCAAACCGGGCGACATTGTGGTTATAACCGCCAAAGGCACCGAGCCCTGCATAGTTGTCGTGGGAGGCAAAAAGATTCCCTGGGACGACAGAAAAGTCGCGAGAGAAATTCTGGAAAAAAATTTCATCGTTTCATAAATATGTCATTGTCAAAAAAAATTCATCTGCGCGAGAGCGAGCAAATTGTTTCTGCCATACAGCGCTATTCCCTCACTTATCTTTGGAAATATTTTCTTGGTTTGATATTTTTGTTTGTCGCCTCGTTTTTTATGTTCCGCCTTTTCGCGTATGGCTGGTGGGGCTATGTTTTGTACGGTCTGGGCATGTTTATCGGTTTGTTCATAATCTGGCGCACCTGGTTTTTTAATAAAACCAATATTTTTGTGATCACGAGCGAAAGGGTTGTTGATATCCAGCGGACAAGCTGGTTTGACGAAACCATATCATCGGTCGGATACATTGACGTAAAAGATATTTCCGTCCGGAAAAAAGGCGTGCTGGCCAGCATTTTCAACTATGGGAATTTGATAATACAGACAAAAAGCCAGCAATTTGTTTTGGATATTCCGGGCGTCCGCAACCCGCAAAAAATACAGGCGGTGCTTGCGGAGGCCGATGAGAAACACAGACAAAACAGGCGTGTCGCCAACAGGGACGCGATATATAATAATTTTAAGAAAATAATCTCAGAGTTGCCGGTGGAAGAATTAAGATCCGTTCATGAACTTATCAGGATACAGCTTGAAAAAGAGGATAGCGCGATTGTGCAATAAGTGATATAATATCAGAAAATATTCAATCTATGGCTTCCCGGGAAAGTCGCTGGAAAAATTTTTTTGGTTCACGTTTGTTTTTGGCGGCAGCAACTATAGTTGCCTTTATGGTTATTTTTGGCTACGTCAGAGCGGCTTATCAGGAATATCAGGTTCAGCAGGAAATACAGGGCCTTCAAGATCAGGCGCAGAATTTGGAAGGAAAAAAACTGGAATTGCTCGAGGCTTTGAAATACGTAAAATCCAATGATTTCGTCGAGGAAAAAGCGCGCACCGAATTTGGCATGGTTAAGCCGGGGGAACAGGTGCTTGTGGTGAGTTCCACTATGCCGCAGTCTGAGGATGGACAAGAAAAAAACGATGTGATAAAATGGGGGAACGTTGCCAATTACATTAAATGGTGGAAATATTTTATAAACGGCGAAAGATAAAAAATAACGGGTTAATTATTTAAAGTAATTTTAATTATGGATACACAAAAAATAGAAGGAGAAAAGGCGGAGGGGGTCAAGGAGGAGGTCGTAGAAAAGAAGGCCGACAAACAGTCGAATCTTAAAATGTTCCTGTTCGGACTCGTCGGACTTTTGGCTCTCGCGGTCATCGTGGTCGCCGGAGTGGGAATTTACAAGGTATACGCCAAAACATCCACCGACAAATTTACAGTCACAGTCGCAAAAATTTTGCATCTGCCGGCTTTGAAGGTTGGTTCCGAAACGGTATCTTACGCAAATTATGTTGAGGATTTAAAGGCCATAAACACGATGCGCGATTATGATAAGGCCAACAACGGCCCGGGCGCAACTTTAACGGACGAACAGATGTCCGATCAGGTTCTCTGGCGTCTGGCAAACATTATTTTGGTAAATAATGCCGCCAAGACTTACGGCTTAACGATTGCGGATCAGGATGTGACGGATTTAAAAGCCCAGATGATGCAGCAGTTTAAAGATGAAGCCGCGGCAAATACCGAACTTGAAAAACGCTACGGCTGGAATTTGAGCATTTATGAAACAAAGGTAATGCGTCCGTTTATTCTGCAGAACAAATTGCAGGAAAAAATTCAGGCCGATCCTAAAATGAAAACGGATTTGCAGAATCAGGCTCAGCAGGTTCTGGATCAAATTAAAGCCGGAGCCGATTTTGCCGCCATGGCCCAAAAATACGGCAGCGATTCCACAGCCGCAAACGGCGGAGATCTGGGCTGGTTTACAAGAGGCGAGATGGTTCCCCAGTTTGAGCAGACGGCATTCTCTTTAAAGAAAGGCGAACTCGCTCCAAATCTTACGGAAACAAGCTACGGGTATCATATAATCAAGGTGACGGATACAAAAACGGAGAAAGTTAAAGATCCGAAAACAGGCAAGATGGTTGACCAGCAATCGGTGCGGGCAAGTCATATATTATTTCCTTTTGCCGACATAACAACTTATCTCAACACTCTGGCAAAACAGACCGATATACATTTATACTTAAACGTGCATAATCCGTTCACCGATCTTAAGACAGCCACATCAACACAGCAATAAAATATATAATCAGAAAACATTAAGGGGGGCAGGACGATGTCCTGCCCCCCTTAAAAAACAGCGCGGGATTAGTACAATGGTAATATGCGGCCTTCCCAAGGCTGAGACACGGGTTCGATTCCCGCATCCCGCTCCAGTAACAAACAAGCCGATGTAGCTCAGTTGATAGAGCGATCGCTTCGTAAGCGATAGGTCGTGGGTTTGATCCCCACCATCGGCTCAAATGTAGATATTTCTTTGCTTTTTTTTGGCACGATTTTTTGTATTTGACAATATTCCGAAGACGGGGTACGGTACATGTATCTTGCTCTTGAGGAAAGAACCCAACTCCTTTTTCGCCGCTGGCGGAATGTCATTACAAAGGAACGGGTCTTTCCCTTGAACAGGTAAGTAAGGGCCAAAAAGCCCATTTTTTGTTGCTTGTAAATTGTTAAAAAGAGTAGTAAACTGTATATATAATTAAATTATTCATCTATAATGAAAAAATTCATTTACGCCATAGTTATTGTCTTTCTTATATTTGCCGCCGGCATGCTTATCGGCTGGTGGGCCACCAGAAGCAATCCTAATGAAACAAAGGTTACCAGCCAGGCCATTCTTATGGCTCTGCGTGACCGCGGTTTTTTGGTTACCCAGTCCAGCGTGATAAATCAGACTGTAAAAATTTCCGTCCAGCAGGACACTTTATGGAACCGGCTGTTGTGGGGGCAGGTAATAAACGCCACCGGCGTGGTTGAAGTAAATACCGGCGTGGATTTGGCTAAGCTTTCGGATGCGGATGTGCAGGTTGGCAGTAACACGGTAACGGTGTACATACCGTCCACAACCATTTTTGACGCGCGCGTGGTTGGTGATATAAATCTGGACAACAGCCAGGGTATTTTGAAACGCCTGCTTGAAAATAACGACGGCTATAACCAGGCCACGGCCGAATTGGTTAAAGAAGCCACGACCGCATCTTCTCAGCCCGACCAGATTTCATCCGCTACGCAAAAATCCATTGACGAAGTAAAGCGTCTTGTGGGTTATATCTCCGGCGGCAAGGAGGTTGAAGTTATGACTAAACAATAAAATATGTCGGAACGAACCATTGATTTCATAGATAAAAGCCATGAACTTGAAGAGATTAAAGAACAGCTTAGATATTTTATTCAGGACGCGATGATAAAAGACAATGAGACGGGCGAAATGAACGATTTTGAAAGCATGTCCGAGCTTGGCGAATTTCTTACCGGCACTTTTTTGGATCATCCCAGCGTGCAAAAATATAAAGGAGATAAAAATTCGCCTTTTTTTGAACAAAATGTTGTTCATTTGGATGCCAAGGTACAGGGGTTGCCAAAAAAATTTAAGTTTACTTACAGGCTTGATTTGAATCCGAACGGAATTAACGAAGAAGATCACGAAACATATTTTGAAAATATAGAAGAGGTTGCCGGCGGGAAGGAGCAAAAAACGAAGATTAAGATGTAGATAAAATCAATATGCGCAAAATTTTTGTAATTGTCGGTCTTATCTGTGTCGCCGTTGTTTTTTTGTTCGTCTGGGAAATGATCGCCTTTGACAAAAACAAAAAATGGTCGGTGGTATGCCGGGGGTACGCTTTCAACAGCTGGGTGAACAAAGAAGCGGCCGTTCTTTGCACAGGCATGACAAAATTTAACACAAATCTCCGTTCCAGATATTTAGGCTCCGAATAACATAAATTAATCGCCGCGTTTCAATAGACGTTAGCCGAGCTTCAAAGGACACTGCTCGGCACGATTCTGCTGAATCGGCTAAATCATATGCCCCCCGATAAATATACCGCCGTCTGGGTTTCCCACACTTCAATCAATGATTTTTTGCGCTGTCCGAAAGCCTATTTTTTAAAAAATATTTACAAAGACCCGGTTACGAAGCATAAAATAAAATTAATGAGCCCGTCGCTGGCGCTTGGGCAGAGCGTGCATGAGGTTTTGGAATCGCTGTCGGTTTTGCCCGCGGACAAAAGATTTTCGGAATCGTTGATAGCAAAATTCGATAAAGCCTGGGAAAAAGTGCACGGCAAAAAAGGCGGATTCCCAAGCGATGAAGTTGAGTACGTTTACAAACAGCGCGGGCAGGAGATGCTGAGACGGGTGATGAACAATCCGGGTCCGATTGCCGAGCTTTCGGTAAAAATTCAAAAAGACCTGCCGTATTACTGGCTGTCCGAAGATGAGAATATTATTTTGTGCGGAAAAGTGGACTGGCTGCAGTATCTGCCTGAATCCGACAGTGTGCACATCATTGATTTTAAAACCGGGCGCAATGAGGAGGAATCAGATTCTCTGCAACTGCCGATTTATCATTTGCTTGTGCATAATTGCCAAAAAAGAAAAGTTATGAAGGCAAGCTATTGGTATCTGGAAAATAGCGACACGCTTACCGAGAAAAAGTTGCCGGATCTGGAAGAAGCCAGAAAAAAAGTTTTGGAAATCGCCCAGCAGATGAAACTGGCACGCCAGATAAACCGTTTTAAATGTCCAAACGGCGATGATGGTTGCCGTATTTGCCGGCCGATGCAGGATATTGTAGATAAAAAAGCCGAATTTGTGGGCGAAGATGCCTATAGAGCGGACGTGTACATTTTGAACAAACCGGCGGAGGAAAAAGACAGCGTGATATTGTAAAAAACCGCGTTTAGCGGTATTCTAAAGTTATTAAAACGGTTTAATTTATTTTATATGCAACCAGCAGACTTGGCACAGTATTCAAACGGCGCGCCTCAAATTTTAGGCATGCTTGGGTTTATGTTTCCGCTTTTTATAGCTTTAATTGCATGGTCCATTGTTTGGAAAGGCTTGGCTCTGTGGAAATCGGCCCGCCAGTCGGATAAAGTCTGGTTTGTGGTTTTTCTTGTGGTGAACACGCTTGGCATTCTGGAAATTTTATATATTTATGTTTTCGGCAAAAAATCAGGCCAGGCAGGCGGTCCGCCGGCATCGGTCGGAACAAGCGGCGAAGTAAAAATTTAAAAAGTTTTACGGAATTAATCCATCTTTATGGATGACAAAAACAGAAAAATAATTACGGTTGTTGTTATTTTATTGGCCGTCGTAGCAATAGATCTATGGTACTCATACGGAAAGAATCCATCGGGCAATAATTTGGCCGCAATACCGAATAACGCGACCACCTCAACCACAAGCACCGTGGCCGGCCAGCCGCAAAGCGCCACAACGACCGCAACCGTTCCCCGTAAAAAATACGTCGCGCCCGTTAAAACTCCCGTTGCGGCAACTTCAACCAAAGACGTTTCTAAAATCGTTCTGTCGCATTCCGGATTAACCAATGTGTCATGGAAAGTTACCGGTTATTCCAAAGGCGGTTTTTATCTGGTTTGGTCGCAAAGCATCCATCCGACTTACCCCGTTGGAAAAGGCGGTCAGTTTAAATACTACGCCGATCCGGCCGCGAATTTGGGCACTATTATAACAAACAGCAAGAAAGGCATATTCTATGTGCGCGTTTGCGAAAGTTTGGGCACGGTCTGCGGCGCTTATTCCAATGAAATCAGTTTTTCACTGTAATCATTTGACAAACACATACCGCATAAGTATAATATAATCAGTGTTAATTATTAACTTCACGCGTATGACAGGTCCAGGATGCGGCTGCTAACAGCAGTCAAAAAACAGGGCATCTCGCCCTGTTTTTTATCCCCAATATCCTTGGGTGTTTTTTTAAAGTGTGTTATAATAAAAACATCTTTATTTATGATAGATGTTAGCGGAGTAACAAAAATTTATTCCAATGGAACCCCGGCTTTGCGAAGCGTAAATCTCCACATAAATGCGGGAGATTTTGTGTCTATCGTAGGCCAAAGCGGCACCGGTAAAAGCACGCTGGTAAAGTTGCTTATAGCCGAAGAAAGACCGAGCAAGGGCCATATTTCAGTCGGAGGCTGGGATATAACCAGAATAAATTCAAGCGATATCCCATATTTAAGACGCCAGATCGGCGTTGTCTTTCAGGATTTTAAGCTTTTGCCGAAACGCACCGTTTACGAAAACATTTCTTTCGCCCTGGAGGTGGCCGGAGAAAGATACCACCGCATCCGCGAAGTCGTGCCCCAGGTTTTAGAAATAGTCGGCTTGAGCCAAAAAGGAGGCAGCTACCCTTACCAGCTTTCCGGCGGAGAGCAGCAGCGCACCGCCATAGCCAGATCGCTTGTGCACCGGCCGAAGATTATCGTGGCCGACGAGCCGACAGGAAACCTTGACTCAATAAATGCCGCGGAAATAGTTTCTATTTTAAAAAAAATAAATGAATTCGGCACGACAATAATTTTGGTTACCCATAACAGGGAAATAGTTAATCATTTAAAACAGCGGGTGGTTACGCTCCACGGCGGAGAAATTATTAACGACGAAGAATGCGGAAAATATAGACTTTAATATGCACATGCTTTCTTTTTTGCGGGTACTCAAATACGCGTTTCAGGATCTATGGCGGAATATCGGCCTGTCTTTCATGACCGTGTTTATTTTGGTTTTAATGCTTTTGTCCATAAATACTCTGTGGTCCATAGATATTTTAACAAAAGAGGCTATTGGAGCCATCAAACAGCAAATTGACGTGAGCATATATTTTGTGCCGGAAGCCACCGATAAAAACGTGGAGGAAATTCAGACGTATATAAAACTTTTTCCCGAGGTTACGAATATCGATTTGCAGAGCAGAGACCAGGTATTGCAGTCATTTCGCGATCAAAACGGTTCCCAAGCCGAAGTTTTGCAGGCGCTCGACGAGCTCGGCCAGAATCCTTTCGGGCCGACTTTAGTAGTGAAAACCAAAGAGCCCGGGGACTACAAAAAAATAATCGATTCCCTTAATGTGCCGGAGTATAAAGATCTCATTGAAGCGAAAAGTTTTGATAATCACGGGGCCGCCATTGAACGCCTGCAGAGCATTATAAACCGCATTGAGCAGGGCGGAATCGGACTTACCGCGCTGTTTGCCATTATTTCTTTCCTGATTATATTTAACACCATCAGGGTCGCGATAAATACGCAACGCACGGAAATAAGCGTAAAGAGGCTGGTTGGAGCCAGTAATTGGTTTATCCGCGGTCCATATTTAATCGAGTCCCTTATATTCACGATTCTAAGCGTGGCCATAACAATCGGCATCGTATTTTTCGCCTTGCGGTGGGTTGATCCGTATCTGGCTGTGGTTTTGCCGGATGGTTTTTCCTTGACAAATTACTTCAAATCAAATATTCTTATGCTGTTTGGGGCTCAAGCCTTGGCTGTGCTGGTTCTTACGGTTGTTTCCACCGGCTTGGCCATGAGCAAACAGTTGAAAGTATAGGCTCACGTTTTACAAAAATGGACCATGGTGGTATAATAACCTCACTATTTACCATGGTTCGTTTATGTCTAAATCGGAATTAAAATTAAAGGCCATAGAATTAAGGAAACAGGGTTATTCGTTGCGAGAAATCCTAAAAGATGTTCCGGTGGCCAAGGCAACGCTATCTGTTTGGTTTAAAAATGTTGGACTGTCCGTACCTCAAAAACAAAGATTGACACAGAAAAGAATTGAAGCGGCGCTTAGAGGGTCTAGGAAGAGAAAGGCAGAGAGGATAAGGTTGACTGAACAAATAAAAGAAGATGCTATGGCGGAGTTGGGTAAGTTGACTGAAGAAGTTTTTTGGCTGGTTGGTGCGGCTCTATATTGGGCGGAGGGATCTAAACAAAAGGAACATAATGTGTCGGCTCCGATAAGATTTTCCAATAGTGATCCGAAAATGATTAAATTTTTTTATAGGTGGCTGACAAAAATTTGTAAAATTGAGCCAGAAGAAATATATATTGAGTTATATATTCATAGAGGCTGTGATGTTGAACATATTAAAAAATTCTGGGCCGAAGTTTTAGAAAAAAATATCAAAGATTTTGAAAGGATAAGATATAAGCCAAATAAGTTTAAATCCTATCGTAAAAATACAGGTGAAGAGTATTTTGGTTTGATAAGAATTAATGTGGCGCGAAGCACAAATTTTAACAGAAAAATTACCGGTTGGATAGATGGTTTGTGCAAGCAGTTTGAATTGGTAAATTAAAATACTCCGGGGTCGGCTAACGGCAGGCCATCAGACTTTGACTCTGATTATCCTGGTTCGAATCCAGGCCCCGGAACAAAAAACAGACCTTCCAGCCTGTTTTTTTAATGCGGATTAAATTATATTTTCAGATTTCTTTCGGCGCAGGTGACCGTGTTTTGCAAAAGCAACGCTACCGTGATCGGACCGACTCCGCCCGGAGTGGGCGTGACGAAAACTTTTTTTTGTTTTAATTCTTCCAGGTTCACATCCCCATGCATTTTTCCTTTTTCAAAGGAAAAGCCGGTGTCGATTACAATGGCATTATCGCGCACCATGTCGCCGCGTATGAGATCCTTTTTGCCGACGCCGGAAATTATAATATCCGCCCCGAGGCATTTTTCTTTTATATTTTTGGTGGCGCTATTGCATACGGTAACCGTGCAGTGTTCGTTTAGAAGCATTATTGCCATTGGCTTGCCCACCAGAGCCCCGGCGCCCACAATTACCACATCTTTGCCGGTTAAGTCGGTTTTAAGGTCTTTAAGTATGGTTATAACGGCTCCGGGCGTGGGCGGGACCAAGTAATTGGTTTTCATCACAAGCCTACCCGCATTAGTATTTGTAAGGCAATCCACGTCAATTTCCGGGCGAATGGTATTTAAAACCTCGGCGTTGTAAAGCTGTTCTGGTAGGGGAAGTTGGATAATTAATCCGGAAAGGTTCTCCGTATGTTGTAAATTTTCCATTTTGTCTATCAGTTCGGGCATGCTTATATTAGCCGGTAAGTTAAGTAAAATAAAATCCAGCCCGACCCGCAATGCCGCTTCCTGCTTACGGCGCACATAAGTTTGTGATGGCTTGTCTTCCCCAACCAAAATCACAGCCAGCTTTGGACTGACGCCTTTGTTTTTTAAAGCGACTATACGCGCCGCCGTTTCTTCCTCTATTTTTTTTGCAATTTTTTTGCCGTCAATCAGAGTTGCCATAGCCAATTTTATGAATAATAACGATTAAAATATAGCACTCTTACGGTTTTTTTGCAATTTGGCCGGCTTGTAATCGGCCAAATTTAGAGATATAATTGGTTATTATCCCCAATGTTATGAATATAAATTTTGGCGGCAAAAACCTCGTTATTCATTTGCGCGATGATGCGGATCAAAGCGTATTTAATGAAATTTTCAAAGTTAGAGAATACAGGTCTGCCGATGAGGCGATAAAATCGGCCCGTTTTCCAATCGTTGACGTCGGTGCCCATGCCGGTTTTTTTGTCTGTTATTGCCGGGCGTTAAATGAAAATGCAAAAATTTTTGCCGTTGAACCGGAGTCGAAAAATCTGGAAGCGCTTAAAAAACATATAAAAGATAACAACTATTTAGACATTGAAGTAGTGGAAGGCGCTTTGGCGAAAGACATGGGCATCGGTTCGTTGGTTATAAGTCCTGACAGCCACAATCATCGGTTGAGCAATGGCGATATCGCCGAAGGGGAGACGGTAAAAGTTAAAACCTATTCTTTTTCCGGCTTTTGCAAAAAGAATAAAATAAAAAAAATATCTTTGCTAAAGATGGATATAGAAGGAGGGGAGTATGAAGTGTTTGACGGCCTTTCCGCGGACGATTTAAATATGGTAAATTTTGTAATTTTGGAGTATCATTACGGTAAGGAGTACAAAAAAATCGAGGATAAATTGCGTGAAAACGGTTTTGGAGTGCAGGTATTTCCTTCAAAGTTTGAAAAGACGATGGGATTTTTGTTTGCAAAAAACAAAAGATTCAAATAATAAAATTTTATATGGATAATAAAGCGTGGATCGTAGCGGTGGACATGGGTTATGGCCACCAAAGAGCCGCGTATCCGTTGCGGCATCTTTCGCCGACCGGAAAAATTATTACCGCCAATAATTATCAGGGCATACCGAAAAACGATTTCAGAATCTGGAATGAATCGGAAAAAATTTACGGTTTTATTTCCCGTCTATCCAACGTGCCGCTAATCGGCGGTTTTTTGTTCGGATTATACGATAAGGCTCAGCGCATCGCTGAGTTTTATCCCCGCAGAGACTTGTCCAAACCCAACCTTCAGATTAGAGAGATGTTTAAATGGATTCATAACGGCTGGGGAAAAGATTTTGTGGATTATCTCAACACCAAAGACATACCTTTAATCACCACGTTTTTTACCGTGGCTTTTTTTGCCGAAGAACATAATTTTAAAAATGATATCTATTGCGTGTTGTGCGATGCGGATATAAGCCGGGCATGGGTTTCTCTCAATCCGAAAAAAAGCAGGATAAAATATCTGGCTCCGTGCAGAAGGGTTGTGGAAAGACTGAAATTATACGGCGTGCCCGATGAAAATATATTTTTAACGGGTTTTCCTCTGCCGGAAGAAAATTTGGGCGGACCAAGTTTAAAAAAAATAAAATCGGATTTGTCGGAAAGAATCGTGAATTTGGATCCGGAGAGGAGGTATAGGCAAAAATATTGGGAGACTGTCAGTAAATTTTTAAAAGATGTTAAAAAAGAAGAAAAACACCGCCATCCTTTAACTTTGACTTTTGCGGTCGGAGGCGCCGGTGCGCAAAAATTGATTGCCCGCGACATATTGTCCAGTTTAAAAAAGAAACTGCTTAACGACGAAATTAATTTAAATATGGTTGCCGGAGTGCGGAATGACGTTTATTGCTTTTTTAAGGATTTGGTCTGCGCAAACGGTTTAAGCAAAAGGCTGGATAAAAATATTAAAATTCTTTATTCCACCGACAAGGAAGAATACTTTAAGGATTTTAACGAACACCTTAGAACCACGGATGTTCTCTGGACCAAGCCGAGCGAACTGGTATTTTATGCGGCTCTCGGAATCCCGATAATAATGGCGCCTTCCCTAGGATCGCAGGAGGTTTACAACAGAACCTGGCTGAAAACAATCGGCGCCGGCATCTCCCAGAACAATCCGCGCTACACCAGTGAATGGCTGACCGACTGGGTGGAAAGCGGCTGGCTCGCGGAAGCGGCGATGGCCGGATTTTTGGACGGACGCCAGTTTGGAGTTTTTAATATCATTGATGTTGTTTTCAACGGTGTTAAAGAGCCTACGAAGAGCTATCAGTTATTGTAATTTTATGGCGGAGGAAGACAAAATTAAAATTATTAGCAGTCTTCTTGATCGTCTTTTTATTTTTACCTCCGCTGTCAAAGAGGATATTATCGCCAAAGCCTCGGTTGATTTAAACGAAGAAAAATTTTTGGCGCTCAAAGCCGAACTTGAAAAAGCGGTGGAATGGCAAAAACAATTGGTGATTGAAAAAATGAGACAGGATCCTTCATTATACGATAAAATTATGGAGGAGCGGAAAAAAATAACCGAGGAAATTTTGAAAGCTTATGAGGATAAAGTCAAAAAGGAGGATCAGGATAAAATAAATTTTATGTTTTTAAAAATAAAAAGTTTATGACAAACGTTGGCGCAGATGAAAATTTACCGGTGACGGATGTGGCCGAAGCGGGAAAAGAAGGCGAAGTACCCGGAAAAAAAAGAGAAATTAAATTAAAAGAGCAGGTAGAACAGCTTTTGCAGGATGTTTTGCCGAATTTTCCGGCAGGAGATGTAAAAGACAAGTATCAGAAAATTTTAAGGGCGTATATAGATTTAACTGAAAAAGACGAAGCGGAAGTTGTGCGCGTCATGAGAGAGATAGAAGCTATTGTTGTTAAAAAAGAAATTGCTCCGGAAAAAAGTGTCGGCAAAGAGCGGAAAGAAAAAGATCCGGACAGGAAGGCGGTAATCGACAAGCTTCAGAGCCATGTTGATTTCGCCAATTTTCTTGATGCCCTACCGGAAGAAATGAAAAGGCTGTTTGTACAAAGAGAAACGGCAACTATATCTGAAAAAGAAAAAATCGAGAGTCAGATAAAGGCGTTAAAAGATAAGGCCACCGGGGCATTGGAGAGAAGGTATTGGAGCAAAATACTCGGCGAGAATTTGAAAGAGCATGATATTGTCATAACGGTTTTATCACCAACGGATAAATACACCAAAAATAAAGCCCTCAACGATGAATCCATCGGGCCTTCCGAAAATGACAATGTGATAATGAAGCGTAGAATATTTACCATTAAACATTTTACGGCTGGACTTCTTGAAAGGGGTGTGAAGCCGGAAGATGTAAATAAACTCAATTTAGATTATAATTTCAAATTCGGACTATTTAAAATTCCTGAAGCCATGCAGGAGCAGGCAGGTGATTTGCAGGAATTGATGAATAAAGTGTGCGGCGAGGTTGATGGCGAAATGACAGAATATATGCTGGGCAGGGTAAGTGATGTCTTAAAGCGTCTTGGTAATGAAGTTGAAAATTTAGAGGGCGAAGAACGAAATATAAAACAGGAAAAAATTAAGCATTTGGAGGAATTGCGCGATGATTTGCAGACAAACGGGTATAGAACGAATTACGGCATTTCCGAAGTTGGACCAAAAGGGGACGAGGATAAATCGCAAGACGAACGGGCGATCGTGGCTGTTTCCGAAGCTATGCAAGCGGCGCGCATCTCCAGTATCAGAGAAAGCAAAGACAAAGGCGATTACGGTCTTAATTACGACGAAAATCAGTTGGCGGGGAAAATAGAAGAAAATGTAAGAATGGAAGAAAGAATAAAAAGTTTGAGCAACGAAATTACCGATAAAAAAGGAAGAAGTTTCGTAATTTTTGATTCCAACAATGCATTGAATATCGATGTTGTGAACTATGTACGCAAGGAGAAGCTTGCAGTCAAAGCAGGCGATAAGAATAATGAGGCAATTTTAAATTTATTAAAAAAATACATAGAAAATTTGAATGTCGTTGACGTCGTCAAGCCGTTTACGATGGCAGACATTGGCAGCGGCGATTGGGATGGAAAAATGGAGGCTAACAGGGAAGCAACGAAAAAACTTAAGAGTTTGGAGCGGCCTGAAGATGTTGAATCAGTCGTGAAAGAAATACAAGAGAGGTTGGGTACGGATGAAAAAGACGAAAGATTTACAAGCAGGGAAAAATTCAACCAACAAGCTTCTGCGATTAATAATTGCTCTTATCTTTCTTTTGATAAAATAAAAGTCGGGCCGGAATTACTGTCATCTTTTAGGGAGGCCTTTAACGCAATTTCTAAAATAGAAGACGAAGCGGAAAGAAAAAAAGCATTGCGGGAATTAAAACTGAGGGCGGGCGACGAAACTACGATGCGTTTAAGAGAATTTAGAAATGATATTGCGGAAAAGTTACAAAGCGAAGAATATAGGAAAAGACTGGGTCTTGAGCCGGGAACAAAAATAATCGGGGATGTGCAGGGAGGGGATGAAGTTCTTCTGGCTTTTGATAAAACAAAGTTCCATGATGAGAACGTGCTGGATGATTTGGTTGCGGAATTGCAGGGTAAACACAATATTAGGGCCGTAGAAATTGTGGTTGCCGAAGCCAACAGGGATTCAAAATCCGAAGCGGGGTCGGCCACGAGATTGGAAGAACATGCCGATGCGCTGAAAAAACTGGAGGAGGAAACCGAATTGGCAAAGAGAATAGAAGAGGAGATCGGATCTTTGTATTTTGACAAGAGTTTGGACCACGAGAAAATTAAAAAAATGCTGGTAGAGTCGGGTATTAACAATAACCTGAAGGTAAAACAAGATGATAAAGGGAATTATAAATTGCTGGTTGGAAAAAAATTGCTTTCGGAACAGGAAGTTGTGAGGTTGGTTGAACGGGTGCGGGCAGAATCAGAAATCGTTACGGTCAGGAAAGCTTTAAAATCGGCAGCCTGATAAAGTTAGAAATACACGAAAAAGCGGCTATAAAGCCGCTTTTTTAGTTAAAAATCTAGACTGTGGATGGAGTAGTTGACGGAAAATCGATTATGTGCTAGTATAAAGGGTTTCCCCAAGGTGGGGAAGAGGACAGACAAATGAGACTTTCTCGGCAGTGGTTTGCAAGCACGGCCGGGGATTGTCTCCGGCTCATTACGTGGGTACCACAGAAGCGAGAGCTTTATCTTCGCTTCAATACCCACACCGGGCCTTCCAGCCCTCTCCAAAACGGTTCTTTCCTGATGGAGGTAGAGGCCGTGAAGGACCTCATCGTCACCCCACGTTGCAGTTTTTCGTGGGAGGTCGAAGAGCTGCTCTGGATGGACAGGGACAAGGATGGGAATAGTATGACCATCGCTGTCCGTACCAAGGAGAACCCCCTTACCGCTCGCGTCCACGAGGGGGTAATCTCCAAGCGATTGAACGAGACAAAGTTCAGCTGGCCGGCGGCTCCTCCTTCGGAAAAGGAGAAGCAACCGACCACTGAACCGGATCAGCAGGCAGCAGTTCAACCGCCGCAAGAAGCGGCAGGCAAGGTCCTGCCGTTCAAGGAGAGCGAAAGCGCCTGAAGAAGTGCTAACGCAGTTCCGCGCCCGACGAAGTTTGTCGGGCGCGTGTTTTTTTATTCCCAAAATCTATGTTTCAGATTCATGATATCCCTATAAAGTATTGCGCCGAGAAGTTTTTTGTTCGGATCAATAATCGGAATCGCCTTAAATTCATAATGCACAAACAGATCCAAGGCCTCTTTTAATGTACTCTCCGGATTAAGAGTGATAACCGGAGCGGTCATTATGTCTTTCAGCTGAACTTCCTTCGGTGCCTGAATTAATTCCTGCAAATCAATAACTCCGAGTAGCGTATCCTGTTGGTTTATCACGTAAAGATATGTCAGCACATCTTTGTCTTTGGCCATCTGATGGTATTCTTCCTGGACCGTTTTCGCCGTGATATCTGGTAAAAATTTCAATATTTTTGATGTGGCGAAATTCAGTATTTTTTCCTCCTGCTTTTCTATGATCGCTTTTATTTTTTGTACATTTTCTTTTTTGAGAAGCTCCAAAATGGCGTCGACTTCCGGTATCGGCAATGCCGACAAAATATCGGCCGCCTGGCCGGGGGTCATCATGTCGATCAATTGGGCGACTTTATCTTTCTGCAAAGAAGAAACTATATCTCTCTGAACCGCCGGTTCAATTTCTTCCAAAGTGTCTGAAGCGCTGGGTGCATCGAGTTCGTTGAATATTACAAGCCTTTGTTTTCTGTCCAGCTCTTCTAATATGTCGGCCAGATCGGCGGGATGAATTTCCGACAATTTTTCCTTCAAAATTTTTAATTTAATGTCGCCTTTGAAACTGCTGATGGTTGTCGGGATGGGCTGGATATATTGCCACGGAATTTTTTTATCCCGCTCTTTATTGGCGATGGAATAAAATAAATTCGCGAACCATTTTAAGCGCAGGCGGCGCAGCAATCTGTACCTGCTGATGTTCGCTTCGCTTACGAAAAGTTTATTATTTTTCAAGACCAGCTTTATGTCGTAAACTATTTCAACTTCTCTGCCTTCTATGTCCAAAACTTTTTTGTCCAGAATGTGATCTTTTAACAGTACTGAATCTTCCGTAGGTTCGCCTTGGTACTTCTCTATGTCGTCCGCCAGACCGATTACTATCTCGTCCAGGCCCAACACCTTTACATTGCCCCATGGCACTAAGAGAGACGGGTCTCCGTATGGTCTTCTTATATAGAGGATCGTAACCTCCGGCAACTGATGGTCCGTTTCGGTTATTAGCATATCGGCGAGCCTTCCGATTTGTTTTCCGTGCAGAATGATTTTTGCGCCGAGAATGTCCGTGATATACAAAGACTCTTTAGGGTGTTTGATTTGCAAAGATGTTTCATTCATATCAAACTATTTAATTAACGTGAAGAATTTGTAGAATAAAACCGTGACCAGAAGCAAAAGATACAGCCTTAAAAATAATAACGCCACGGCAACCCAGCCTGTCATTTTTAGGCGAGGCACGGCATAACGCTTGTTTATCTCGTGTATCTTGGAAAACCCGCCCCGGAAAAAAGTCTTAATTCCGGTTAAAAATGATTCCAGAAAATTTGCTTTCATATCGCGGATTATCTAAATAAGCCCGGAAAAAGCGCGCTAATGCTGTAGAGGGTGGATAAAATAATTATTCCGATCACGATGCTTATGCTTATTATGTTCTGAAAAATAGTATTTTTATAATCGCCCATTATTTTTTCGTCGTTTAAAAGTATGATCAAAAATACCAGCGCCGCAGGCAGAAGCGTTACGGCGATTACCTGCACAAACAAAGTGATTAAAACAAGCGGAGCGTTTGGTATGAGCACGATTGTGCCGGCACTGATTAAAGTTATGAAATAGCAGATATAAAACCAAGGAGCTTCCTTTACTTTGTTGTTGAGCGAATGCGCCCATCCGAACACTTCGCCGAAGGCCCATGAGCTTGCCAGGGAAATACAGATTGCCCCCAAAAATCCGGCGTCAAAAAGGCCGATGGCCAAAAAAGTACCCAGGTATTTATTTGTTCCCATCAGAACTATGGAAGCCTGTGCGGCGCTTTCAATCGGAAAACCGTTTAAAAGAGTGCCGGTGACAATGATTACAAATACCGCGACTAAAACGGTTAATAAAGATCCGACGAATGTATCAAGTTTTCCCCAGGGGATATCTTTTTCCTGCAAACCTTTATCCACAACAGAACTCTGCTGAAAAAATACCATCCACGGAGCGATGGTGGTTCCGATGTTTGCCATCAAGAAAAAAAACATTTCTCCGTTAAATCCGCCAGGAAAATGGGGGATTATGCCGGTGTTAATTATACTTGAGATTGAAGGATGAACCAGAAAAGCGGCCGGGATGTAAACAAGATTAAGAGCGCAGAATAAAAAGGCGATTTTTTCCCATGTCCAATATTTTCCTTTTAAAACCATTATGCCCATTAAAATACACACGGCCGCAACCGTGATAATGGGAGGCACGTGAAAAATGCTTAAGGCGGCGGTCATGCCGATGAATTCTGTAACCAGCGTAAGCCAGTCGACAAGCACCAGATCCAACAAAGAAAACCAGCCCCAAAAAGATCCGAAAGCGTCGAAGATTGCCTCGGCGTGTCCGCGCTTGGTTACCGCGCCCAGACGCACTGTCATCTCCTGAACAAAATATGCTACCGGACCCAGTAGCACTAAAAACCAGATTAGATTATATCCGTATTTAGCTCCGGTGGCGGCGTAGGTGGTTATTCCGCCCGCATCGTTATCCGCCAGCATGACGATAATGCCGGGCCCCGAAATCATGAGGAAAAGACGCATCACTTTTGCCAGCCTTCTGTATTTATAAAATAATTTAGCCCAAAAATTCATAAACTCGGCTTTTTCTTTATCTCCGCTAAATTAACACGTTATTAGTATGCTACTTTATTCGTTCTTAATCAAGGGTTTTGGTTTTAAAACTTATCCACAATAACTAAAAAACCTCCCCGAAGGGAGGTTCTTTTAGTTTAGTTGTTGTTATTCACGAACAACGTTGACTGCGCGGGGGCCTTTTTCTGATTCTTCAACATCGAAGGTTACCACGTCGCCTGCTTTTAAAGCTCCGAATTCAACGTTCTTTAATCCGGTAGCGTGAAAGAAAACGTCTTTCTCGCCTGTTTCCGGGGTGATGAAACCGAAGTTCTTTTCAGCAACTATAGTTTTGATTGTACCTTTCATAGGTAGAAATGTAATGAATAAGCGAAAATAGATCATTGCAGAAATCCGACTACATTTCTACTGAAATATTTTGCTGTAAACATTATACCACAAAATGGGCATTTTGTCAAAGAAGCTGCCGGATAGTTTAAACAAAGCCCGGAAAGAAGTCTTTTTTGATCTGTTTTTTTGCGACACCGAGTTTTAACAAAATTTCTTCAAAACCGTCAACCATGCCGTGCGGACCGGATAAATAGAACATTCTTTCCATATAATCCGGAATATTTTTTGCTATCATTTGCCCGTCAACGCGCCCGTTTTTTTCCGTTACGTTATATATCACTTTAATTCCCAATTTTTTTTCCGCCTCGTCAAAAATTTCCTTATACACAATGTCTTTCTCGGTTTTGTTTGAGTAAATCAGGGTCAAAGATCTTTTAGTATTGTTGTCGGAAAGATTTTTGATCATGCTTCTAAACGGAGTGATTCCTATTCCTCCGGCCATGAGCACCAGTTTTTGATTTGGGTTTTTTGGCAGAACAAAATCACCCGCAAGCTGGGAAGCTACGATTGACGCGCCATTTTTCATCGCCAAAAGCGATTTTTTAAAACTGCTGGAGTTATCGTAGAATTTTATACCCATCCTGATATTTTTTTCAGTGGGGGAGGACGCTATAGTAAAAAAACGGCGCATGCCCCGGTTGTCCTGATGTTCGTGGCCAAGCGTCCATTCCATATATTGTCCGGGGGCAAAGGCCAATTGTCGGTCTGGTTGAAAAATAAAATCGTAAGCGTCCGGTGCTATCTTAATTTTTTCTTTTAATTTTAAAACCAGTTTTTCTTTCGGACTCACAATATAGGAAAAAATATTTCCGGCCAGAAGCGCCAGTTCGGGAGTCGAATAAACGGATCCGATATGGATTGCCGGCGCGAATAAAAATCCAACCAGCAGTCCGTACCAGATGCGCAGATTTTTTTTCGGAGGCGTCGTCATCGGTTCGGTCAGCATTATGCAGGAGAAGAAAAGAACAGGAGTATAAAATAAAACAGTCTTTGCGGTCGCGATGAGATCCTGGCCTTTCAGGAAGTTGCTTCCCAAAATCGTGGCGAAAGCCGCGATCAGGAAAGCGGCGAACATATCTTCTCTTTGGATTTTTCTTACCACCATTAATCCGCCCAGGAAGACGAAAGGAGCCATATACAAGTTTCCAACCCACCAGCTGGCCGTCTGGCTTATTGCCAGGGCGGTGATGGCAACCGCAATGGCCGCGGGATTAAAGATGTGTTTTTTGTTTATGGCCAATATGTATTTTGAAGCCATGGCCAAAATGGACGCCCAGCCGAGAAAGGCAAGATTATGAAGCGGCGCGGGCGGAGAAATAATCAGGGCTAAAATCAGCGCGGTAATAATGACCGATTCTATGTTTGACGGAGCTTCAAAAACGTAAGCGAAAACATTGTTGGCCGCCAGACAAAAAATTATGATGATTAAGGTTGAAACTATAATTGCGAGCGGAGAATAGGGAAGGGCGCCAAAAAAACTAAGCGCAACCGCCGCCGCAATCAGAAAAGCCAGGTAATAAAGAGCTAGCCGGTACATTGTTGTTTTATTGAGGAAGTTGTCAATCAATTTGAGCATATTATTTCAATACATATTTTTCAAAACATCCGGTCATGGTTGCCGTGCCGTTGTAGTCTATCATGTATCCTTCGAATCCTTTAAGGCCTTCAATAAATTCAATACCTTTTTTTCCCATTGCAAACGCGGCGGTCGCAAATCTGTCCGCTTCGTAAATGTTGGGTCCGATTACGGTTAAGCTTATTATTTCCACGGCCGGTTTGTTATTGTCTTTGGGGTTGTATATGTGCTGGCCGCGGAGACAAGTTCCGGATGTGGCTATACCTTTGTTTTCGATGCGGACGGCTTTGACGATTTGGGTTTGTTCAAACGGATTTTTTATGCCGACTTTCCAGAATTGTCCTTCGCCGTTCTTCCCGTACGCCTGTATATCTCCGCCGGCTTCCACGTAGAAATTTTTAAAGCCCATATCTTTGAGTAGTTGCGCCGCGTTATAAATCGCCCAGCCTTTTACAAGACCGGAAGGATCATATTTTTTGTCCGATTTAATATCAAAATATCCGTTAGTCAGTTTTTTTGTTTCTTCGGAAAGCTCAAAAATTTTCTTCATGTCGTCGCTGAATTCGTCTTCGGAAATTTCGCCTTTGTTAAAAAGAGAAATTTCGCTCGTTTGTTTATAGACGCTGAATTTGCTTTCCACGTATTCAAAATACGTGAAGATATTGTTAATGGCTTCTTCAACGGCGGATTCATCCGCTATTTCAACGGTAATAGGCATGCCCATTAAGATGCGAGTTTGTTTCATATCGGTGTTTTTTAACTCGCTTGGCTTAACGCGGAAGCGAGGGATTGCTGGAAGGCTCCACTGGTCGCGGTGGCTCCGGAAACGATGTCAACCTGCGCGCTTTGAGCCTGGATGGCTTCGGTTTTTAAATATGGCATGGCTTGGGAATTTATTTCAAGCGAGGTGCGTCTATCCTGAGGATAATCCAAAAATTGCACGTCGGTTATTTTCCCTCCGTTGATTGCTATTTGAACCTGGACGTTTCCGTAATATGCGTCCGCGCTAATTCCGGTGTAAGTCCCATCTTTGTATTTACCTGAAATGGCCACCGGCGTGGGAGGCGTGGAGTTTGATGAAGGTGCGGGTTTGGGCGTAGGTTTAGCCGGTTGTGGGCCGGTCGCGACAGCCGCCGGCGTATTATTGTTTTGAATGGGAACGGTTGTGTCTGTATTGGCCGGAAGAATATTTCCGGCAACCGTATTTTTCGAGTTTCCAAAGTTTTGGGAAACGGAATAAATTACGAACATTAAAATTATAAATGAGGATAATATAAATTTTTTCGCACGCATATTAAAATGAATTACTTAAATTGTTTTTATGGATTTTTGATTAATATTTTATTTGCGGCTTTCTTGTTTAAATCACTCAATACATATATAATAATACGTATTAAATATGTATTTTGGTGCGTTTAATCGTGAAAAATCGTTATGGTTACGGCTATTATCAGTTTTTTGGTTAATATAATCGTAAAGGTTATCGGCGCCACCGGGTATGCCGGGGTCTTTGTGCTGATGTCTTTGGAGAGCTGCGGAGTACCAATTCCTTCAGAAGTCATAATGCCTTTTTCAGGCTTCCTCGTATTTACGGGCCGGCTTGCTTTTTGGGCGGTTGTTATTTTTGGAACGCTGGGAAACGTCTTTGGTTCGGTTACCGCTTATTATATCGGCAAAATAGGGGGCAGGCCGCTTATTGAAAAATACGGCAGATATATTTTTATTTCCAAACACGATTTGGACAGGGCGGATCATTGGTTTAATAAATACGGTCAAACCACCGTATTTGCCGGACGTTTATTGCCGGTAATTCGAACGTATATTTCATTTCCCGCCGGTGTCGCAAAAATGGATATAAAAAAGTTTTTGCTTTACACGTTTTTAGGGGCGCTTCCGTGGAGCATCCTGTTTGCCTGGTTCGGTGTCAAATTGGGCGCTCACTGGGATTTAATCCGGGATAAATTGCATAATTTTGACCTGGCGATTGTTTTAGTGATTTTATTTGTCGTCGCTTTTTATATTTGGGGACATTTAAAGAAAAGATCATCGGTAATTAAAAAATAGCCGCTACAAAATAGTTTTTACGAAATTGGGGAGGCAGTTTTATTTTAGTGGCTGTAAGTGCCGACTAAAACAGCCTGATCCATTACATGGCCGGTCATGGCCTGAAGCAATTCAGGTTTTTGCGTTGTCGGTTCCAAATCTAGTGTTTTATCCAAGGCATAAACTTTAAATTGATAGTGGTGAACGCCGCTTGGCGGACAAGGTCCGTCGTATTTGTTGTGGCCGGAACCGTTTTTTCCTTCTTCCGCACCCGCCGGTACGCTGTCCGTCTCGATCACGGTTGTTTTTGGGTCAATATTCCACACAATCCAATGCACCCAATCGCCGGACGGCGCGTCGGGATCGTCAACCAGCAATACCAGACTTTTTGCGTTTGCCGGCGCATCTTTTATTTCCAAAGGCGGGCTGATATTTTGTCCTTTACAGGTGTAAATATCGGGAATAGAAACTCCGTTTTTAAAAGCTGGACTGTTGATAATCATATTTTTATTGCTGTTAAATAATGAATGGATGTTACTTTTTTCAGGCGGTAGCCATGGCTGTATAAAAATTTCATAAATAATCAGGAGCGCGGCAGCCGCCAGAATAATTATTAAAATTGTTATTATTTTTTTCACAAAATTTGAATGAAATTCTTTTGAAGGCGATCTAGCGTTTTATCAGGGCATAAAACATGCACAAGGCGGCTGCCGTGATAATAAAAAAAGCTATCCAGACAATGGCGTTGGTTAATCCGCCGCTTTTGTGTTTGCCCATGATTTTTTTATTTCCGCCGATTCGAGCTATAAGATACACAAGAGGAACGGAAGTCACGCCGTTGAAAACCGCGGTAAAAATGAGGGCTTTTATCGGATCAATGCCGAGAAAATTTATTGTTAATCCGATCAAGGTTGCGATAGTGATAACTCCGTAAAAACCGTGAGCTTTTTTTAATTTTAAATTCAGGCCTTCTTTTAAATTAAAAGCCTCGGAAAATGCGTAGGCGGCCGAGCCGGAAAGAACCGGAATGCCAAGCATACCCAAACCGATTATTCCTATCGCGAAAATTATTTTTGCCAGCATGCCGGCGTAAGGGAATGTCTGTACCAGCGGTTCCAAAGCCTTGGCCGCGTCCGCCGCGGTGTTTACGTTTAAAATCCCGTTTTTATGCAGGACGGTTGCGGCCACAACGATAATGCACCATGTCGCAATCTGCGAAGAAAGCATTCCTATAAAATTATCCCAGCGCAAGTTTGAAAGAAATTTATCGCTGATTTTTGGCGGGTCATTTTTACGTGTTAAATGCATGGCCTTTTCTTCCTCAACTTCCTCGGAAGCCTGCCAAAAAAACATGTAAGGTGAAATCGTGGTACCAAGAACACCGGTTATGATAAAGAAAAAAGCGAAGCTGAATTCTATGTGAGGCAAAAATGTTGCGACCAGGATCGTTTTCCAGGGCTGGCTTATTATAAAAACGGTTATCGGGTAGGCCAGCAAACTCAAGGCCAGCCATTTTAATATCCGTGAATATACCCGGTAGGAAGTGAAGATTTCCAGAATTAAAATCAAAGAAGTAAAACCGAGAGTTAAAATTGCAAAATTAACGGGAATTATTAGTTGTATCGCCGCCGCCATGGCTCCGATATCGGCTCCGATGTTAATGGTGTTGGCAACCAGTACCAGCACAATAACGCCATATAAAACTTTTTTGCTGTAATTCTCTTTAATAACCGCCGCAAGGCCCTTGCCCGTGACCGCACCGATGCGCGCGCAGGTTTCCTGAATGGCCGTCATTAGGGGTAGCATTAAAATTGCCGTCCAAAGCTGGCCGTATCCGAATTGCGCACCCGTCTGGGTATAAGTGGCAATTCCCGATGGGTCGTCGTCGGCCGCGCCGGTGATTACTCCCGGACCTAAGATTTTCAATAAGCGCTTTGTTTTACCGGTTGATTTTCCCATAATTATCGGCGAATTTGATTTAATTCCGCGGCTCTTAGCATCGCGGACATGACCGCGCGGGTTATTATTTTACCCAGATTATTTTTTTCAAAAATTTTTAATGCCGCCGCCGTTGTTCCTTTCGCGGAAACGATTGATTCTTTGAGCTGTTTAAAATTTTCTCCGCTTTCGGCGAATAACCGTGCGCTTCCGGTAAAAGTTTTTTCAACAAGAATTTTCGCTTCCTGCTTTGTCAGCCCCGATTTGACCGCGGCTTGTTCCAACAGTTCGGAAAAATAAAAAAAATAAGCGGGGCCAGATCCGCTTATCGCCGTTACTGCGTCCAGTTTGACTTCCTGTTTCAATTCCAGGACTGTTCCCAAAACCGAAAATATTTTATTTATTTCTTTTTTCTCTTTTTCCATTACAAATTTATTCGCGACCCAGGCGGTCATGCCCGCGCCGGCTTTAACCGGGAGATTAGGCATCGCCCGCACGATCTTATCCGCTTTTAACGATTGAGAGATTTTTTTTATCCGGACTCCGGCCATGATTGAAACTATCAGCTTGTCTGAAACCAGGCCTTTTAGTTCTTCAGCCAATCCTTCGAATGATTGGGGTTTAACCGCTAGGATTATTATCCGCACTTTTCGCGCCAATTCATTTAACCAAGAAAAATTTTTACCTGCATTAAGTTTTTTTATTTTCTGCGCATCGTTGTCGTATATGCTTACCCGGTCCGGCCATTCCTTTACCAGTTTTTTATAAATCGCGCCACCCATGTTGCCCGCGCCGATAATGCCGATATTATGTTTCATAATTTGCGGTGATTCATTTAATCTTTTCACCGTCCAATTATAACATTTTTAATCGATAAAAACCACTTCTTTCCCTGTTTGTTTGGCCTCAACTTTTATTAGAAGAGCCAAGGCGGCGCCGAGCAACACAATGATGGAAGAGACCTGGAAAACCGTCGAGTAAGCCATTACCTGTGCTTTAAGCGTTATTAGAACGATAAATTGACCTATTACATTTGGATTGGCCGACCGCAAAACGCTGTTCTGAGCCAGGTTTAAAACATTGCTTTCGGTAGCATTGCTTAAAATCGTGCCGAAAAGCGCTATGCCGAAAGCCCCGGCTATATTTCTAACCAAAGCCAGCACCGAAGAAGCGATGCCCACTTCATGTTCGGGGACAATGGATGCGATCAGGCTTGTGCGCTGCGCCATGCCGAAACCCAGGCCGAACGCCATCACGCTTAACGGAATAATTATGCCTAAAACTCCCGATCTCGGATCGAGGAAAGAAAACAGGAATAAACCCAAAGCGGCGACGGCCGTGCTGAGCGCGATTATGTACCGCGGCTGCACTTTTCCGGCAAAGTGGCCGCCGAGAGGGGAGGCAACCATCATCATAAAAGCCATAGGCATGAAAAGCAGGCCGGTTTCGGTGGCGCTTAAATTCAAAAAGGTTGAGGCGAATATCGGTATCAAAAATATTCCTCCCATCATGCCCATAAAAACGACAAAATTATTGATCAGGGTGTTCACGAAAGCGCCGATTTTGAAAAATTTAAAATCAACGATCGGTTCGGATATGTTTTTTTCTATTTTATAAAAAATGGCGCCGAAAATCAGCATGGATCCGTAAGCCATGAAACTGTTGGCGGAAAGCCAGCCCCAGTCTATTCCTTTATCAAGAACCAAGACGAGGGAGGATAGGGAGCCGCCGAGTGTAATTGCTCCCCACCAGTCAAAGACGACGGTTTTTTTCTCGGAAACGGATTCTTTGATATATTTTAAGGCCATCAGCAGGCCGACTATTCCTACGGGAAGATTGATTAAAAAAACCGATCGCCAGCTGAAGTTGTCTATCAGCGGACCTCCGATCAAGGGGCCGAATACGGCCGCGGCCGCGAACGATGCCGACCATAGGCCGAGAGCCTGCGTTCGCTGTTTGCCCATAGGGAATGTCACCGCAATGATTGCCATCGCGGTCGGATAATCGGCCGACCCGGCGATAGCCTGAATAATTCGGAACACTATCATCGAACTTAAGTTCCATGACAATCCGGCCAGCACCGAACCGACGAGAAAAATTGAAAAACCTAAAATATACACTTTTTTTCGGCCGATGGTATCGCCCAGTTTTCCCCAGACTGGGACAAATACCGCGTTGGCTAAAATATAGGCGGTGGCGATCCAGCCGGCTGAAGATACGGTAATTCCGAAATCCTGGATTATTTTCGGCAAGGCCAGATTGACGATTGTCTGGTCAAGACGGCCTAAAAACGTGCCGACGATAACGGTAATCAAAATCAGCCACTGATGAGATTGTACGGAAGTTTTTTCCGGCATATTTATCGCAGAAGTTTTACTTGTAAATCCAGGCTTTGGCGGACATGCCGTCCAGTAATTCCGGATATCCCGTATATTTTATTTTTATGGAGAAATTCTTTTCTTCCCTTTTGTCGGAGATGGAAAACACGACCGAAGACTGGTCTGAAGACTGTGCGATTTCTTCCACTTCGCCGTAAAATTCCTTTGAATCAAAAGCGTCAACTTCAAATATTACTTTTTGGCCGACACGTATCGAGCTTAAGCCTTTGTCTTCGGCAACGTGAGCTATGAGGCGCAAATCGTCGGGTTTGACCATGGTAACTATCGCCATGCCCGGAGAAAATAATTTTCCGATTTCATCATCCATGCTTACGACAATGCCGTCGGTTTTGGCCACAACGAATTCTCCACCTTCCAACCTGGCTACCGTCTGAAAAGCGGAAATTTTTTCTCCGTTTTTCACGAGTATTTCCCGCAGTATGCCCGGTTGTTCCGGTCCGAGAGCTATCAGCGGAGCGTAAATTTCGGCTTTATCGGTGTATATTCGCTGGCTGATCGTGTACCAATAATAACTTCCGCCCAATAATCCCAAAAGCAACAGAACCGCCAGTCCCGTTTTGATCGTGCCCGGTTTCAAATTTAAGCGTGAAAATATATTTTTTTTGGCATTTTCAGGCTGGACCGGGATCGTTTTTTCATTTTGATTTTCCATAGAAATTTAAACAGATTTTTTAATATATTTTTTGACTGTTACCAGTTTTTTTTCAAGCTGAATCGCAAGCTGTTTCACATGATCCAATTTCGTCAGAACCACAATGCCATTATCCAATCCGAAGACAAGAAGCTTGTCGCTTTCTTTCCATTTCATTTTGTTTCTTGTTTCCATTGGGATTACCACCTGGCCCTTTTTGCCGATGGTTGTGGACCCGAAAAATTTTCTGATTTTTTGCATATAAATTGGGTTAAAATCCTTTCCTACTTGTAGGAAAGTACATTATACATGTTTTTTTTAAAAAAGTCAATGGCCGGTATCGCGGTTGTCTAAAATCCGGATTGGGGCTATAATTGTCATCAAAGGGGGTCGTTAATTTTTTATATATTAAATATGGGCTATATTTTCGACAGGAGCCTTAAAAAAGTCGGCCATGTTGATCCTGACGGGCAGGTTTACAACCTCGCTGAGCATCATTTGGGCAAGGTAGACAGCGACGGGGTTATCTATAATTATTCCGGCGTAAGAGCGGGGCACATTGACGGCAGCGGAAAAATTTTTGACCTCGAGAAGCATGTCGGCAGTGTTCACAGCGACGGAAAAATATATGATTCATCCGGGAATCAAGTGGGAAAATCCGACCCACCCCATGTGGAATTCGGCGGTGCGGCTTTGCTTGTTTTGATTCGCTAAAATATTATTTAAATTAAAAATCCCCCGAGTTGGGGGATTTTTTTCGTTATTTTTTCTTTTTTGCCTTTTCCTTTTTAGGCGCTGTTTTTGTTTTAGCCGGAATGGCTTTTTTCTTAGGCTCTTTGGCCGCCGCTTCTTCCCGGGCCGCTTCCGCTTCCACCGTAATAATAGGATTTACAAACTTTAAAATCTTATCAAGTTTGGAATTTAAGATTTCAAACTGTACTTTAAACTGATCACTGCTCTTGCCGATGGCGTTGTTGTTTTGCTCGAAACTCGGTCTTGCAAAATTATTTCCTCCGGATCTTGAAGGACCCGCATTTCCACCCTGGTTTTTAAAGCAGTTGCTGCAGAAAACAGGTCTGTCTCCGGTCGGTCGAAAGGGCACTTCGCACTCATTGCCGCATTTGCTGCAGGTTGCTTTGTGCATCATCGGTCTGACGCCGTCGCGTCCGCCGAATCCGCGTCCGCCGCCGAATCTTTTATGGTCGCCTCCGCCGAAATTGCGTCCTCCAAAATCCCTTTTTCCGAAATCCTGGGGGCCTCTGTCTCCGCCTGATTTGTTGTCACGGTTAAAATTTCCCATATCTTTATGCTTATAAATTAACATTAAAATGCATTTTACTCTATTTTTAGATAAAAAGCAATAGGCGGGCGAATTTTTCGGTATTTGTCATTTTTTCAAAAAATGATAGAATAGCGGCATGCGTACTCCTTATAGAAAACCGGGCAAGTACAGTTTAATGAAATCGGACCCTCTATTGACCGAAGATAAGTTTTTAGAGTTGGAAAAAAAACTGGATAAGCTGATGAATTACGGCCGTCCGCGGGCGGCGGCCGAAGTCAGCAGGCTGGCCGAACTGGGCGATTTTTCAGAAAACGCGGAATACCAAAATGCCAAAGGGCGCCTGCGATGGATAAACCAAAACATTATTGATATAGAAAACCAGCTTAAACACGCCGTTATTATCGCTCCGCAGAAGCAAACCCGCACGGTTCAGCTCGGACACAAAGTAACCGTTGCATGCGGCGGCAAACAAAAGACATATCTGATACTCGGATCTTCGGAAACCGATCCCGAAAAAGGAATAATTTCCCACGGCTCTCCGATCGGCGCCGCGCTAATCGGACGCGGGGCGGGGGAGACAGTCAGAATAAAATTAGCTGGCAGGGAAGTGGAATATAAAATTATCAAAATCGAATAAAACGGTTTATTAAATAATCGTTAAATGCCTTTTGCCTCAAATATAATTTTTACCGTCTTCGCCAAAATCCTAATGTCATTGCCCAATATCTTCCACCACGGGTTTGAAGTTATATATTCCAGATATTTCTTATCCAGTACGTTTTGGTCGAAACCATGTCCTTTTTCCGCCTGATAAGGACCCGTCAGACCGCAAACTAAAATTTCCCGCGTATAATCGCCGGCATTTTTATATTTTTCCGAATTTTCCAAATTCGTGGGCCGCGGCCCGACCAGAGTCATATCTCCTTTTATTATATTCCACAATTGCGGCAGTTCATCCATGTAAATTTTTTGTAAAAATTTTCCGTAATAGGTGAAATTGTTTTTGTCGCGCTGCAATTCAGCCGTGTGCACAACGCCTTTTTTTGCCGCCTCGGCGATAGCGCCGGCTTTAAATATACGCCATTTGTAGAATTTAAACGGCCTCCCTTGGGAAATTCGGAGTTCGCTGTAAAATAAAGTTCCTCTTGATGCAGGGACAAGCGCCTGTTCAATTAATATCCAGATTAAAATAAAAAAATTGAAAGGAAGGGCGAGTAAAAAAAATAAACCGGCGACAACTATGTCGAATAATCTTTTTGAACGGGGGATTTTTATCGGTTTGATTTCCATGTTTTTAAATTTTTTTTCGGCACAATTTATTGTAGACGGTGCCGAAAATATTTTGCGGATCGGTTTTTTGTTTTATGGCATCGTAGTTGTTTTTATTGTAAATCCGCCAAAATTTTTCTTCACAATAATGGTTGCGGGAAATTAAGGTTTTTACGCCTCCAAGGTCAAACACCTTGTTTTCCAATAATTCGGAATAATCAACTTCGGGGCGGTTGTTTTTTTTGCCGTAAATGGCGCAGTCGATGTAAAAATTTTCGTCCGTTTTGGCGGCTTGTTCCTTGGCCACCCACGGATAAATTTGCGGCATGCGGTAAGGCACAATCCAGAGAGGGTAGAAATCAAAATCGTTTTCGTACCATTTATAGAATTCGGGGAATTTTTTTGAGGGAATAAAAACATCCACAATCACATCTGGGCGTTTTTTCAGGCTGATGAGTTTTTTCAGGCGTGCGGACCATCTAATCATATTGGTTGAGCCGAGAAAATATTTGCCGAACAGTTTGCGCACAAATTTTGTTTCCAGCAGAGGGAAAGGCCGCAGCAGCCAGTGGCAGTCGGCATCGTAGCGGAAAAAATATTCCCCGGTTGCAAGATAATCTTCATCTTTTTCCAGGGTGCTTATATAATAAGGAATTGATTGTTCGTATGACGACACGTACGGTGCTTGTTCAATAAAATTGCCCAGGCAGGCCGTAAATTGGTTTTTGTTGTGAATAATTCCATCAATCAATTCGTAGTCTTCTTTTTCGAACCGCTCGCACAAAAAATTCCAGTAATCTTCAAAGTTTGAAAATTTCGCGTAAGTCATTTTTACAAACGGTTTGGCCGAATAAAGTTTGAATTTTATTTTTGTAAGAATGCCAAGCGTTCCGTATGAACCGTGAATCATATTAAAAACATCCGGCACATTTTCCGGCGAGCAATTGATAATCCCGCCATCGGCGGTGATGATTTCATATTCCAGACAATTATCGTGAAAACCGCCGTAGCGGTATGACATCGTTTCTATGGAACAGCCGGAGATGGCGCCGCCGATAGTGATTCCCTTTAATTCCGGCACGACATAAGGCACGAGTCCGTATTTCAAAGTTTCATTTACCAGATCCGAAAATGTGACACCGGATTCGGCCACGCAGGTTTTGTTATTTTTGTCTACTTCAATTATTTCGGTGAGTTCCCCGATGTATACATCCTGACCGGGTGTTTTTTTGGCGGTGGAATCCGGCACAAGATGTGAGACCGATTTTTTTGTTATATTTATAGCTAGTCCGGTTTTTATGGCATTTTTGAGCTGTCCGGCAATGGCGGAAACCTTTTCTGCGTGGGTCATATATATTATTGAAGTTTAGGCTGGGTTTGTATTAATCACGCAACCTATTCTACACTGTTTTTGGGAAACAAAAAAGCCCGCCGGAGCGGGCAATTTTTGCGGTTGAAGTTTTAGATGCCGGCGGCATTGGTGGCCGTTGTCAGAGCGCCGACCACATAAATCACAATGCTGTTGGCCATGAGAATAATTGCCAGGCCTATGATGGCGTTTAAGATGGTGCTTTTGGCTTTGGATCTTTGTTCGTCATCGCCGCCCGATGTCATATATAAGAATCCTCCCCAGACAAACATTGCCACTAGAATAATACCGAGAAAACTTAAGGCCGATTTGATTAGCCGGGCGGCAATAGTACGGATATCCGCATTGCCCAGGCCAACAGACTTACCGAAAGCGTCAGCGCCGTCTCTAATTACGTTGGCCGCATGGGCTGTTGCCGGAGATAAGAAAAGAATACCGAGGGAAATGGCGCTTAAAATTGTCAAAATTTTGGCTAATTTTGTTAGTTTCATATATATCTATTTTACTCCAAATTAGATTAGGAAAACAGTATATATTACACTAAAATGCCGTTTTGTCAATAGGGGATATGGGTTTTTTCCTTTTATGGCCGATTATGGCGCATGTTGTCGAATGCCCAGCCATATTCTATGACCAGTACCGGTATCCACTGCGGTTCGTTATGGGTGATAAACATGACGATCCCGAAAATAAGCGCGATCGTGTTTACGATAAAGAATACAATGTCAAAGATTTCCTCATGGCGGGATTCCTTCTCGTTGTTGGTGATGTAAAGAAACCAATTGTGTATGTTCATAATATTCTAATAATTATGCTTTTTTCGGATAAGGCATCGGGAAGACGCCTTTTGCCTTTAAGTTGCCGGTCATTTTGTTGTCAATTTTTAATTTCGCATAGAAATTAAATTTTTCCACATTTTTTAAATTTTCAGCATCGAGACCGAAATGCTCGGCAACTTGCCTGGCTGTGCGCGAGTCAACATTAAAACAAATAATATGATCCACAACATTAAAAAGTTGTTGCAGGCCTTCAACCGAGTAATGGCTTGTTGACTGATCGTCAAGACAGCACTTTATCCCGTATTCTTTATTTGCCGCGATACTTAGTCCGTCGTCTATAAAGTTACTGAATTCATCAATGAATAAGGAAGCGCCGCTGAGTTGTTTTTTTAATTTATAAAATTCATCTAGAATATACATTCCCACTTCCCGGGCGACGTGGCTGCCGATCATAGGATAGCTTGTTTTGCACAATATAAATTTATTTTTTTTAATTTCAGACAAGTCCACTTCCTTTTTGAATTTGTTGATATTAAACTCGGCGTCTCCTTTTGAAACCTCAAAAACAATAACATTCTTTTTGTCCGCGTACGGCAGTACATCGTCGACAAGATCACCGAACGAATCAATCAAAAGGCCGCCTCTTAAATTTACCAGGTCGGCGATAACTATGCTTTCCAATAAGACACTTTTTCCCATGCCGCTCCGGCCCAGCAAATACATATTACCTTTTCTGTCTTCCTGGTTTAAGCCAAAGATTTCTCCTGAATCCAAGACTCCAATAGCGGTTGCTTCGTCCTTTAAAACGTCGTGTATTGCGGTTGGCTCTGTCATATTGTTCTATTTAAAAAAGTAATTATAAACGGATGTATGTTTACAAAATAACCCAAAGCAAATAGGGAAATTAGGTGAGAATATCATTTGTGGGCGTTTATTTTTTGCCGGCGCTTTTGGTTTTAACCGCCTTTTTAACTGTATGCTTTGCGGGAAGTTTGGTTTTAACCGCCTTTTTGAGATGGGCGCTGGCGATAGTAACCGAAGGGGAAAAATTGGCGTTAACGATGCGTTTCTTAAACATGGCTGCCGGCATCCCGTTTTCTTCCGCTATCTTTTCCAGAGTTTTTCCGGCATCCAATTCCGCCTGAATTTGAGTTTTGTCTATGCCGATTGACTGTGATAATCTGTCGACAGCCGAAAGCTGGCTAAGAGGCGTTACTGTGCCCGAAGCCGCCGCCGCAGTCGCTGAAGATAATAATATTATGATTAATAATGCCGAACCAAAAAATAATTTGCGCATAGTGGTATATTTGCGGTTAATTATCTTATAAATAGCATAGCACCAATTTTGGAGGAGCGCAACAGTTGATATTGGTATTGTCGGCAACCTCCCACGATAACCATACTGAAAGACGGCGGCTACAAAATTAAGGCTTCAGATTCTCATCACCGTCATTAAATCCGCAAGATATGTGGCTGCCGTCGCAGAACGGCTTATTTTCTGATTGACCGCACCTGCACAGGGTCATGCGGTTTCTTGATTCGTAATTTGTGCCGTCTGCAGATTCCAGCTCAATGCCTCCTTTTACCCAGATAGGCCCGCTGACTTTTATCTGCGGATCTTCTATTATTTCGATGGAAGGCTCGAATTTTGGTTCAATCGGTTTTCCGGATTTTTTATTCCATACCACCAATCGTCCGGACGGGCAATTGCAGGCTGATTTTATCGCAAATTTTTTTGACCGCGGATTGTCCGAATTTTCAACATTTTTCCACGTCCCTCCGGCCAGATGGCAAAATCTTGCCGTCCCGCAAAACTGTTGCGCATCGGTCATATCAAGCATCGGTCCGGAAAGTTTTTCGGCCTGTTTAATATATTTATCTTTGCTTGCGGTTTCCGTTCCGTCAAATTTATTTTTTATATGGGATCCGTCGCAGAAGGGTTTATTTTTGGACATTCCGCATCTGCACAAAGAGTAGGATTCCTGTATGGGAAATTTCCCCCCTTCTTTCCATTCTTCAGGTATACCGTTTATTCCGGGGGTTGATATATTTTTAGCCAGCGGTATATTTCCGGAAACCAAATAGGGTCCGTTTTTCGTTATCGAAATTTTTTTATTTTTCTTCATACTGTTATTTCGGATATTTGGTATGTTATGAAGATTTTCCTTTAAACAAACGGCCGAAAAAATTTACAATCGGCGCGAACATCCTCGTGAAAATATTTTGTTTTGGGGGATTGTTTGTTCCTGATTGGTTTTGTCCGCGCATTATTCGCTGTGTGCCGCTGGACATGCCTGTCCGAAGACCTCTTCCATTCAACATTCGTCCGTCCGGAAATTTTCCGTCAAAAATGCGGGTGGCGGAAATCGTCTTTCCATTGACTTTTCCCATTACAACAAGCGTATCGCCGACGACAATATCCGAAACGGAAATCGTTGTCGTGGTCGGCCTTACGTCTCCGGCGGTGGTAGTGGCTATTTTTATAACCGGTGCATTGCCCGCATCAACGGTGTATGAGGCGGTGCTTGAGTTGGCTCCAAAACCTTGTCTGCCGAAGAGAATGACGGTATTGCCGTTAACGGATCTGACCGTTCCGGAGACGCTGGGCATCCGGTTTGCCGGTTGATTTCCGGGACCTCTTTGTCCGATTTGTCTATCTATGTATCCGGGAGGGGATATTTGAGCGTAAACGATCCGGAATGTTAAAAATAAAAGAACACCAACAACGACGGCGATTGCCGCAAATAAAATATTTTTTTTGATCTTCATATTTATATTGTTTTAAAATTTAAATGTGATTATAGGATCACTAGAAATGATAGCATTTGTAGTAAACAAAAACAACCCATCCCGTGGGTTGCTTTTGAATTGGCCGGATGAAGTTCCGGCGGACTCTTCGACCCGCAGAACGCGGGGCGGATGTCCCTTGACGGGACGGAAGGAACTACTTGCGGTGCGAGAAGCCAGCGACCTCCGTGATGCAGGCGTAGCTCTCGGCCATGTCGATCAGGATCTCGGGCAGGAGCTCGAGCTCGTCCTGGACCACGAACTCGCGCGGACCGTGGAGGTTGCGGCCGCCGGTGCCGAAGTTGGGCGCCGGGAGCCTGGGGAAGGCCATGTTGAGCATGGCGCCGTCGGTGCCGGCGCGCACGCGATGCAACTTCGGGGCGAAGTCGCGCATCATCAGGGCCGCGAGAGCGGGCTGTATGAGCACCGGGTTGGCCTTGATGGCCTCCTCGGTGGAGATGTACATCACATCGGTCTCGCCGATGACGGCCGTGACGCCGTAGCGGCTTGCAGCCTCCTCGGCCACGGCACGGATGACGCCCGCGAGGTCGGGAACCTCCTCCTTGTTGAAAGTACGCGGGTAGACCGTGACGATGGTCTTGCCGGCTGTTCCGGCGGAGATTGCGGGCACGTAGATGAATGGCTCGTCGCCGCAGCTGTTCCATGGCGACGCGACCTCGTTGAGCTTGTCGACGAACCGGCAGGCGGCATAATGGGCCGGCTTGAGGGACTGGCCGGAGACGCCCGGGTGGGCATCGTTGCCCCGGAACTCAACGGTGACCTTGGCACCGCAGAAGCAGCCGACATCGATGATGTCGATCTCTCCGCCGTCGACGGTCCAGAAGATGTCCCACGACTCGGCGATCTTTTTGGGCAGGAACTCCACGCCCACCTCGCTGACTTCTTCGTCGACGCAGAACCAGAAGGTGAGATTGCCGTGGTGGGTCTTGTGGATGAGCAGATCATGGATGAGCGTGACGAGCGCGGCCACGCCGGCCTTGTCGTCGCCGCCCAGCAGAGTGCTGCCATCGGAGGTGATGATGTGCCGGCCGGCGAGGCCCTTGAGGTCCGAAGCCGGGATGATCACGCCGTCGCAGGGCAGGATGATGTCACCGCCATCGTAGCAGTGGATGATCGGCTTGGCCGCGCCCGGGCACCCGAAGTAGGTGTCGAGGTGGGCGGCAAAGCACACGTGGGGGGTCGTCTCGAACTGCGGACGCGTCGCGGGCAGGTGCACTAGGAACGAGCCGTCGCCGAGAATTTCGATCTCCTCGCCGATCACGCCGATCCGCACGAGGTCTTCGATGACCTTGTGCATGAGGTCGGTCTGGCCCGGGCTGCTCGGATGGCAGGTCTGGTCCTGCTTCGATTGCGTATTGATGCGAACATACTCGAGGAATCTCTCCGTAATCTCTCGCATGGACGTTTCCTCCTCCGTTATTCATGGCTCAATCAAAACCGCTTTGGTTGTCTTTCCTTAAGCCAAAGTATGGTCAAAATTGACGGTTTTGTCAAGATTAAAATCGGCATTTTTTTATTTTAATAGACACAAATCGATAAACAAACTATAATAGATAGACTCTAAACTTCATTTATGTGCTTTTCCGCTGCAGCCAGTTTTACCGCCAGCGGCGTTCTTAGTATTGTCGGCACGGCCACGCTGATTAAAACCAAACATAAAAAAACATGGCTGTTGGCGATCGTGCCTTTAGTATTCGCGCTGCAGCAGTTTGTCGAAGGCCTGCTCTGGCTGTCGTTGAAAAATGGAGCGGGGTATACGCTCTTGTTGACGCACATATTTTTATTTTTTGCTTTATTATTTTGGCCCGTTTATGTGCCTCTCGTAACCCTGTTGCTTGAGCCGCAAAAAATCAGGCGGATAATAATCTTCTTTTTTTGTGCCGGCGGAGCGATAGTGGGCGTTTTGCTTTATGTTAATTTTTTAAGGGAGCCCGCGGCCGCTATGGTGGTCAATAAATGCCTTCTCTATCCGGCTCCGGATTCCTTTCCCAACCTTTTTTATTATCTTTATATTTTGTTTATTATCGGTTCGGGAGCGGTTTCCAGCCGGCCGGTTATAAAATTATTGTCTTTGCTCGGGCTGATTTCCGCTCTGATCTCCTGGCTCGTCTACGCCGTTAATTTTATTTCGGTCTGGTGTTTCTTCGCCGCCATTATCAGCGCGGTCATATATTTTTATCCTCAGGGACAATAAATAACGTTTTTTGGTACAAAAAATAGCGGCCTTGTTAAGCCGTTATTTTGTTGTTTTATTTTAACAATTTTTATTTTCTTTTTTTCGCGAGCATGAGTTTTTTTGCTTCAAGCCGCTTCTTTGTTTTGGGAGAATGCATTGATTTTGTATTTTTGCGGAGTCCCGTGGTTCTTTTTGCCATATTCAAAATGAATGACAGAATGAATTAAATGTGTTTGATTCTTTTCTGTTGTTTAGACAGAATAATTATACTCCATATTCATAAATAACACAACTCGAACGGTTTCGTCAGCCCTTATTACCTATATCAGTTAGTATGTTCTATAATTATTTTCTGAATATCTTTTTCGACTTCGTCGGAATGAGTGGCCGGATTTACATCGGGGTAGGTTTTGTAAATTATTCCCTCAGGATTAATTAAATAGGATATGCGCTTGGTGAAAAGACCGCTGGCATCGTAATCTTTGATGGTTTTTTTTGATTCATCCGCCAAGATCGTAAAATTTAAACCATATTTGTCGGCAAATTTGGCATGGCTTGCCACTGAATCCGAGCTTACTCCTAAAACTTGCAGATCCAATTTTTCGAAATGAGGTAGGTTGTCCCTAAAATTACAAGCTTCCTTGGTGCATCCCGGGGTGTCGTCTTTAGGATAAAAATACAACAATACCCACCGGCCTTTATAGTCTTCTAAACTGTGTGTTTTGCCTGATTGGTCGGGAAGTGTAAATCCCGGGGCTTTAATGTTAGTTTGTAGCATATATGAATATTACTATATTATTTTTTTATAATAACACATTTATTCCCAATCGACAAAAAATAAATCTGCATGTTATGATATAATCATCATTCCAATATTTATGTCTATGTCTATAATAAAGCGTTACCAATTACTTATAATACTCGTGGCGGTTTTAATTATGGGTGTTGGTTGCGAAACAACCTCCAATTTATCGCCGGTGGCCACAGTGTCCGGCGCGACAGTGGTCACGTCAACAGTAATCGCCACAACAACAATCAGTTCTTCGCCGTTTGTCCCACCGCTTGACCAAGCCCTTTCAAGAATCACCAAGAAACCGTTTGGTATTTTTATCGTTCCAAGCACATCGCCTGTTCAGCCGGAACGATTTCATGGCTACCATACTGGTGTTGATTTTGAAACTTTTTCCGATGAACAAAATATAGTCGTTGCGGTTCATGCAATCTGTGATGGAAAGTTGCTACGGCGGGCATGGGCCAACGGATATGGAGGTATGGTTGTCGAAGCGTGCACGTTTAATAAAGAACCAATCACCGTTGTCTACGGCCATCTCAATATCGCAAGCGTCACTGTAAAAATTGGGGAGAATCTCACTGTCGGAGACACGATTGGCATGCTTGGAAAAGGATTTAGTACAGAAACCGATGGTGAGCGGAAACATCTTCATCTGGGTATTCACATAGGCGCGTCAGTTGACGCGCGCGGGTACGTCGCCACCAAAAGCGAACTGAGAGCCTGGGTAGATTTTGCGCAGTATTTGAAATAATTATAAAATTTTTATACTTCATATTATTTTAATACTCAGCGAGTATGTTTAATATAGATTATATATTTTATAAATATTATGAAATCCCTTGCTTGTAAAGATCTCGGCATAAGATGTGAATATGTGGCTAAAGGTGACACTACCAATGAGGTGATTGGTAATGCTTCGGAACATCTGGGGCGCAGCCATCCAAAATCATGGTTCAAAATGAAGAATAAATCCCAATTTGAGATGGAAGCAGAAATAATGCCGAAAATTAAAGAAATTACCTAAAAATTACCTGAACCGTTAGGGGCATAGTTTTTCGATTGGTAGCGGTTGATTTTATTTAAGTTAACCAAAAACAGAGGTATAAAAACCTCTGTTTTTGGTTTTTTTATAGTTACGCCTTCTTGGGATAATTGCTCAGCGTAACGCTGCTAACGTTATATATTTTTGATTTCGCAAAGCTTTTTCCCAATGATTTAACATTTTTAATCGCGCGGATTTTTCCATTCATAACAACATATAATTTATTGTTCGGCCCGCGCAGAATACTGCGATCCGGGTAAGTATTTTTGGTGTTTTTATTTGAATTGTTAATGGTAATTGAACTGCTCACTACCGGCGATGTTTCTCCTAATTGGTTGAAATATTCTACATAAACGGTGTTTCTGCCGGGATCATTTGGCAGTGTCCAATTTTTGCTGGTTGAGAAAGGCTCCTGGGATATACCGTTAAAGTCCGGAGAATTTGATATGGCCATTTTTTTCGCGTCATTGCCACCAAATAAATGCAAAGTTACATTTCTATCGTTGGTTGTGTCTCGGCCGTCATTAATTTGGAGTGATATGCCGTCGTGCGGAATATTAAATCGGTTATGTACCGGGTTACCTCCACCTCTACCATTATTTCCACCTCCACCTCCGCCTCCATCTGTGTTGCCATGGTCGTTGATTGGCGGTATGGGCGGCGTTGAAGTGGTTATCGGCGTACTGGTCGGTGTCGTCGGCGGCGCAGTAATCATCAAACTGGAAGTGCCGTTTAATCCGCCGTCGCTGGCTGTTATAAGGGCTGTACCAACAGACAATGCATTTGCGATGCCGGTTGAGCTGACCGAAGCAATGGTTGAACTGTCCGAAGACCAAGTGAATACAGGCTGAGTTATCAAGGGCACATTATTTTGATCTAAAGCCGTAGCCGTGAATTGCTGAGTCGCCCCGACCGCTATTGATGAGGACGGCGGTGTGACAGAAATACTGGTTAAGACCGGCGTCGTCGTCGGCGTGCTGGTTGGCACTGTGCCGGTATCTGTAATTGATAAATTAACTTGTGTAGCGGCTTGTGTGACATACTGTGTCGTGGTGGAGATGGAAGATCCGTTAAACGTGGCTGTCAACATAATTTGGTCTCCGGCGGAAGCGCACGTATTAAAATTTGCAGTTTCAATTAAATACAGTCCTCCGGCTGTCGTGGTCGCGGTTAGCGCCTGCGATCCGTTGGTGTCCGTCAATGCTACATTTGCGCCATCCGTAGGAATGCCGTTGTATGTGACCGTCCCGTAAAAAGAATTCAACGCGCATCCTTGGGCGGCCCAAGCATTTGGCGCAGTGTGAAATACACCTAGAGTCGCAGCCAGACAAAATATCGTGAAAGTTGCCGCACTTGTTATTTTTCTTAGTATATTCATATTGTAATAAGTTATTGATTTAGTCTTTAGCTAAAGATTTTTATATTTATATTTTATATGCCGATTATTAATAACTTATTAAGTTTTAATGGGTTTCAAATCGGCAGTCGTTTACAAATTATTTGTTTACTGTTAAATTTAATAATATGACGGACTTAATCCATTTTAAAATTTTAATTGCAATCATATGAAAATACTTATTGTAGAGGATCAGGAAAATTTAGCTAAATTGATAAAGAAGGGTCTGGAGACGGAAGGTTTCAACGCGGACTATATTTTGGACGGGGAGTCTGCGCAAAAGCGGATTGAGATGTATTACAAGGATTATGATCTTGTCATACTCGATGTAATGCTGCCAAAAAAAACAGGCACAGAATTATGCAAGGAAATTCGAAATCAAAAAATAATGATTCCGATAATCATGCTCACGGCCAGAGATCAAAACGATGATATTATAAATGGTCTTAATGTCGGTGCCGACGATTATCTGGTTAAGCCTTTTGAGTTTGAAGTTCTTTTAGCCCGTATTAAAGCTCTTTTGCGCCGGCCAAAAATCGCGTTGCCGACCGTTCTCTCCGTTAAGGATATAGTTTTAAATTCCACTACTAAACAGGTTTTCAGGAAGAAGCTCGAGATTCAACTCACTCTCAAAGAGTTTTCCTTGCTGGAGTATTTTATGAGACACCCGAATCAGGTGTTGAACCGGGAGCAAATACTTTCCAATCTCTGGGATTTTGCCTTTGATTCTTTCAGCAATGTCGTGGATGTGCACGTAACCAATTTGAGAAAAAAAATAGGCGATAAAGACGGCTCTCTTATTAAAACTATTTATGGCGTCGGTTATAAATTTGATACTTGAATTTTTGCGGGGATAGAAACATAAAAAGTCGTGCCGGAACCGTCGGAATTATTTTTGAAAGAGACTTTTACTCCGAGTTTGTCGGCCACTAGTTTCACAATATACAGACCCAAGCCTTCTCCTTCCGGGGCAACATCTTTCGCGTTTGTGGCCCGGAATTGTTTTGAGAATATTTTATCGCTTTCATCCGGCGGAATACCGCATCCGGTATCTGACACTTCGATAATAATTGTCTTTTTTTTGTATTTGATATTAACACTAATATTTCCTTTTTCCGGGGTATATCTGATTGCGTTGGTTAGGAGATTGTCAATAATCAAATTGAAAGCATTCTTGTCAAAATAAATAATAGGCAGGTTATCTTCAAAATCGCATCCGATCGACAGTTTTTTTTCGTTGAACTGTGATTTTAGATTGTCCAGAATCGTATTTGTAGCTTTTGCGATATCAAGTTCTTCCGATTTTATATTAAAAGTACCCATTTCAATGCGCGACACGTTCAGCAGATCGTTTATTAAAGCGGACATTTTTTTTGTCGAATTAAAAATTTCTTCAAGGTATTCGTTGCGCTGTTTTTCGGTGTGGCTTGACGCGTGGCGCATTAATAATTCCGATGCCAGACTAATGCCGGCCAGCGGTGTCCTCAGCTGGTGCGAGGCTAGAGAAACAAATTCGGTTTTGGCGCGATCCACTTCTTTTAATTTGGTGATATCGCGGGCAGTAGCCACGAAGTATATGATATTTTTTTCTTTATCAAAAACCGGCGCCAGGTGCAGTTCCGTTATGAAAGCCGTTCCATTTTTATTTATATTAATCAGCTCGCCGGCGTAGTATTCCTTTGTTTCTTTGATGGTTTTCCATGCTTTTTCAAATGGTATCGTAGTAGTATAATCTTTGTTATCAACCAGGCGACCCCATATTGATATGCCCTTTCCAATCATTTCTTTTTGGTTGCGTCCGGTCATAGCGCCGGCCGTTCTATTTGCATAAACAATTTTACCGTCGGGATTGACAATAACAATTGCATCGGAGGCGCTTTCCACAGCCAGTTCGAATTTACGCAGGTCATTCGCTAGGCGTTCCAGTTTATTTGTGTGTGCTTTCAGTTTTTGTTTGGTAGCTTCGTGTTCGGTGATGTCTTCAACGATCTGAATACCACCGTCAATAGCACCGCCGGAGAGGATAATCGGACCGAATTCAACCTTCAAGACCAGTTTTTTATTACTGGTTACCGCTGTGTAAGCCCCTTCGAAATATCCGACATTGCCGTTTAGGGCTTTTTCCACCGCTTCTTTGTACTGCTTGTTTTTAGTGTCTTTTAGCAGGTTGAAACCTACATTTTTTTCTTTGGGTGAGCCAATGATATGGATATAGCTATCATTGCAGTCGGTAATGACTCCCTGACTGTCAAAACGGGCTATGCCTACCGGCGAGTTTTGAAATATAGTCCGGAATTTCGTTTCGCTGCGTTGCAATTCATCTTCCGTCCGTGTGCGTTCAGCGGAAAATTTTTCTTCGCTGGCACGTAGAATTTCCTCAGAGTGCTTTCGTTTGCTGATGTCTATGAAGATTTCCAGATAAACTTTTTTATTCTGCAGCAGCATGCCTGTGCGGGTTATTTCGTAGCTGCGGCCGTCAAAACAATTTAAGGTTTCCGTTACTGCGGTTTGGCCGATCTCAGCCGGTTTTTTTAGAGGGCAATCCAGGCATTTTTTTCTGTCTGAAAAAAAATCATTAAAATATATAATTTTTCCGCCTTCGTCAGTGATACTGATTCCGAATGGCAGAGCCGAAAGAATTGATTTGTTAAACTCATTGATGCTTGCTATTTTTTTGGTAATGTTTTTCATATATAGTTGGTATGTCTCTAGCGGTCTTTGCCATATAATTACCCTAGCAGATAAATTGCTAGCTGTAAAATTTTCTCTTAATTATAGCTTAATGATTGTCGGTTATGGTAGACTTTATAAGCAGGGCTAGCAAAAATGAGTAAATTAACATATGTTAAAATCGATTGAAGCTTTTATTATAATATTGTGTGTGATTTTGACGGCTTTTATAATACTTCAGGAAAAGCAACGCATGTTGCCTGAACAATCGAATCGGGTAATAAGTACGACGGCGTATGCGAAGATTCCAACACAGACAACGGCCCGGATATCAGGACCTGTTTCTTACACTGCACCGGCATCAGCAGGCGTCGAAAAGCCGGCCCGGGTAATTTCAAGTAATTCCGTGTCGCCAGCCACACATAAATCGATGAACACTTCCACTGTTTCGTCGGCAGCCATTCTTAAGTGGGGAGCATATGTCGGTGACGCGCAAAATAATTTATCTGATTTTGAATCTCTCGTCGGCAAGCCGGTAAATATACTGGCCGTTTTTGCCGGCTGGGATAATTATTTTCCTTCACAATTTCAAGCGAAGGTGGGACAAAAAGGAAAAACTTTGTTAATTTTTTGGGAACCGGATTTCGGATACGATTCTATTATTGACGGAAGCCATGACGATTATATTAAGAAATTTGCGTCCGACGCCGCCTCTTATAGATACCCCGTGATTTTAGTGCCGTTTGACGAAATGAATTTAAACGAAAATGCGTGGGGCTACGGCCAGAACAATAATACTGCGGAGAAATTTATAACTGCCTGGATTCACATTCATAATTTGTTCGGCAATGCAAAAAATGTAAAATTTGGTCTGGCTTATAATAACGTTTCTGTCCCCGACGAGTCAGGCAACCAATATAAAGATTATTATCCCGGAGATGCCTATGTTGATTATGTCGGGGTTGACGGATTTAATTTTAATGATCCGCCGCAAACATTTTCCCAGATATTCAACGGGCCGATTCAGCAATTACAGGCCTACAATAAACCCATATACATTTTTTCAATGGCCGATATCTCCGGTCCGGGAAAAGACGTTTGGATTACAGACGGTCTCGGATCCGAAATTAAAAACTATCGGAATTTAGCCGGTTGGATCTGGTTTAATCAAGGTGGTAATCCAAATTGGCTGATAGATTCCGATAGTAGTTCTTTGCAAGCCTTTAAATCGGTCCTGCCGTAATAATTTTTCTTTTATGGCTTGTGAACAAATACACCATCACCCTGATTGATGGTGAAGTTGTTTATAGGCAGATTCACGATATGGCTGATCCATTGTTGATTTGAGCTGTTGAAAGATGATGCGACGTCGGAGCCGCTTAATGACGATTCGAATGTGTCGGCGGTTGTTGAAGCATTATTTGTCCATCCGAGTAAATTCCAACCCGTCGAGAGTACGGGGGCCGTCTGGCTTATCTCAGTTCCCGTAATGGAGATATTTTTTGGCGCAGCCATGTGGACAAAGAATCCCATTCCATTCGTAATATCAAAGTTGCCGACAGGCAAGCCCACGATGTGGCTGTTATATTGTTGCCCTGTCGCCAGCCATTGTGTTATGACGTCCGCGCCCGCCATTTGTCCAAAAGTTTCGGCCGAATAATTTATTGGCAGAGATGAAGTTGGACTTAAGGGTTGAATAGGTAAGGTTATTAAATTCCAGCCGGTATTTAAGCTGATTGATTTAGTGGTTGTAGACGGTGGGGTAACTGTGCTGCCGTTAATAAGATCAAGACCTTGGCCTACCGTGCGCACCGGCACGTTATTGGTCTTTAAATAATTAACTATATTTTGCAGCATCGATGGAGTCGATGCGTATGGCGAATTGGTAGTATCAGGAATTATGTCGTGAAGTACAAGTATCAGCCAGGTTTTATGAGCCATGGCGTCGTCAATCCAAGTTTGCACCTGGCTAAGAGTTGTGCTGGCATTAACCGATTGTGCCAATAACGCAAATTGATTTGCGTCTTTCCCGTTAAAACCGGGCGTCACGGTGCGAGCAGATGTAAATCCTGCGTCATGCACCATTTGTTGAGTGCTGGAATTGTTGTTTCCATACGGATAATTGAACGACAGGACAGGGGAGAGCCCGTTGTTCAGTAAATCGGTTCGTGATCCGTTGATTTGGGTCTGGGCATCAGTCGAGCTTAGAGACGTTAGGTCCGGATGTGTTTGCGTGTGTGCGCCAACTTCTTGTCCGTCGCTCTGTAAGTTGAGCTCATCTTGAAGAGTCATATAATTTTGAGCGCCAAACGAAGCATTGCTGATATCGAGCGAGCCGTTCGAAACCAGACTGTGCGAGACGGTTACCGTTTTTGCCGTTGAGGGAATATAGAAGTTCACCAGTGCCTGGGTCGATGATGGAGCCGGCGGCAGAGTCACATTAGAACCTATCGTATTACCGGAATTATCGACAACATCCGCGTTAACGACTGAATTATCTGTTAAAGTCACCTGTGCGGAAATTTGTGAATTCGCGCTGCTCGTATATTGATCTGTATAAGCATAGACAGTATCGGCCAATACTGATTCCGGCGTTGAAGTCGGAACCGTAAATCCGGCACTTACATGGGTGATTATATAGAAGGTAGATTTGAAACCGGCCGCGTCAAGAATTGGCATGGCGTTATTCAATTGTGATTTCAAACCGTCATCAAATGTCAGTGAAACAAATCCCTGATTAAACGGAGTTGGCGGTGGAACCTCGATCAAACTGTAGTTGTCCACGGTTAAAGAGCCGACAGAATTTAATAAGTGGAAGATTGTTATAGACACCGCTCCGGCAGGAGGTGTGAAAGCGACACTGGCGGTTTCCCAGGTACTTGAAGCAGACGGGACGCCAACAAAATTCGGATCGTAGCTAACCGTACCGCTGGCATCCGAATATTGTATCGCTAAAACTGTCGGCACGTTGGCGGTATAATTATCCTGGAAGGCGTATTGCTGTCCGGCAGTTACCGGCACATTATTGAATATCCATTTGGCATCGCCGTCGGTATATGAAGTTATGTTCACGCGTGCGGCGTTACCGCCATTCATCCCGGCCACCGGATATGTAAATGTCCGGTCGTTTGTTCCGAAACCGCCGGTAGTCCACTGATCCGGCAGGGCAGGATTGCCGGAATTTGGCGTTTCCAGCGACGGATTCTGAATCAGATTTGGCGGCGACGCCGCCATACTAACAGGTGGCGAATAGAGCACTGCTGATAACAATACGATTACCATAAACGCTGTGGCCCTGTTTCTAAATTTTGTATGTATATTGTTCATATTATATAATTTAATGTTGAATAATTTTGATTATTAGGGGTTGAATAGTAGTTTTTTTTGTCTTTTGTTTCATCATTGGCCAGGTCCTGAGCGACATGTTCAACGAAATTTATCGATGAGTGTTTATCGGCCACGGCGGTGTGAATCAGCATTCCCGCATTTATTGTAATAATTGTAAAAACCGACGATATTATGACAAAGCTGATTCGGCGCGATGCAGATAAATTTTTAGACATTGAGCGCTGATTTTTTGTCGTGGCGTCGTATCCAAAAATTTTGTATATAGAGATTACCACGAGGTGGACCATTACTGATAATCCGATAAATGGAGTTGATGGCATATAATTTGAATTATTTGAAAGCTTTAGACTCGGTGGCAAAACGCTCCGGTTTAAACCATTTTAAGTTTTTTTGTCTTAAAATTATTTCCTTATAAAATTGTTCTATGTAAATGTAAGCGTTGATATAGAGCAGAATAATATAAACGAAAGGAACCAATATTATGGCTGGGCGTTTTTCCGTCCAGGCCGCCCATGAGGCAAACGACATAGTGATTACAAAATATCCCATTAAAAACCATGATTCCACCCATAAATTGATAAAAGGAATTATTAAAAATAATACTGAAAAAATTATTCCTTCCCCGTAAATCAGCGAGATCTCGAACGACCTCATCGGACTTTCGGGAATTGACTTCCAATGTTTGAGTAAATTCTGCCAGCCGCCTCCAAACCAACGGCGCATCTGATTGATGTAGTTTTTTAAATCAGTCGGATCCTGGGTGCGAATTACCGCTCTCGGATTGTAAACGATCTCAAATTTTTTCTCATGCAATTTATATGTGAAATCCAGGTCTTCGGTAATAGTGTCGTGATCAAAAGAAATATTTTCGCGAAAGATACTCGACCGAAAGGCACTGGCCGCTCCCGGAATGACAAATATATAACGCATATAAAACTCCGCCAGCTTATGAACTTTTTGTCCGATTGTATATTCAAAAGCCCGGCAAAGTGTCAGCCAATTATACGGCAGACTCCGAACATATCCGGCGACTGCGGCGGCGTTAGGATCTTTTATAAAACTTTTTTCTATTTCTTCAACAAAAAATTTATCAAGCAATGTGTCGGCATCGGTGACAACAAATATATCGCCGGTGATATACCGCAAACCATATTCCTGCGCGCTGCTTTTATTGCCCGTATTGCTTGGGGTCCGGGCAACCCTAATCAGCTTCGCATATTTTTTGTAGCCCGCAAACTTTTTTAAGATGTCCGGAGTCTTATCCGTTGATGAGTCGTCGACAAAAACCATCTCATCAAATTTTCTGCTTTGCGCGAGGCAAGACCTTATGGACTTCTTTAACGACCTCTCTTCGTTATAGCATGCGACTAAAAGAGAGATTTTTAATTTGGTATTATTGATTTTCAGTTCATCTGTATTTTTCATAATATTTATTTGGATCCTGCGTAAATTTTTTGCTCGCAGGTGTTTGCGTATTAATCATATACATTAGTTATTAAGACATTATTAAAATAAAAAAGCGCCCAATCGGTTTTGGCGGCATTAAATATTTATTGAAGATTGATAAAAATGAAAAATGGGGGCGCAACGGTATTAAGACGCCGCGGCCCCCTTAGAGATCGAGGTCAAGTCGTTCATCTCCGAAATGATTCGATAGATGAAACGGACTTGCCGATCGAGGCGGGTGAGCCGGTCGAGGCCGTTGCCGATGTGGTATTTGGCCACCTGCTTGGCACCGGGCAAACCGGCGTAAATGGCGGGGATTTCGAATTCATGTACGGGGCTGACCTTCGTTTTCTGGGAGTAACGGAGCAGGAATTCCATTTCCCACTCATCCTCCCATTGGAGGAGTGGCAGGATTTCGCGCACCATCTCCCTGTGCATACCGATCAGCCCACACTGGGGATCGGTAATGTTCCATCCCGTGTACTTCGTGATGAGCGCCCGTGTGGCGACGTTGAGAACTTCCCGGTCCATGGGAGTGCCGATCTGCGGCGAACCGTAGTCGAAACGAGTGCCCTTGACAATGCAGTGCTTATCGAGAAGTCCGATCATCTGCGGGATCACCCAGGCCGGGTGCTGTCCGTCGCCGTCGAAGACGAGAACGTACTGGTAGCTGTGTTTCAGCGCGAACTGAAAACCGCGTTTCACGGCCTGGGCCTTGCCTCGCGGCGGCAAGTCCAAACACTCGAAGCCGTTCTTCCTGGCGACTTCTCCGCTTTCGTCGGAGGAACCGTCATTGAGTACCAGCGCCCTTATCGGCACCTCCGTCATCCTCAGGGCCCGCTTCACCGACGGCAATAACTGTTCGAGGGCATCTCCCTCATCTCGTACCGGAATGAGCACAATCGCCTTCATCTTTCCCTCCGCCTTCCCCATTTAAATTTTCAAGCCGGATATCTTTTCTCCTAGATAATCCAGAAAATTTCGGCGGTAACAAATTTTCTGGGTCATCTAATCGTATTTTGGAATTTTTCAATCGCTTCTATTTCATTTTCATAACCTAATTTAATGTGAGCCCCATTTTCTTTCAGTAATTTTATTACCTCATCAGCCGGCAGCCACAAAATCGCGTCGTGTTCCTTATCATGAACCTCCGTCTGTTTAATTGATCTTGCCAAAAAGTAATGGGTCTCTTTGTCAACAACCTCCCCATTTTTTTGAAATTGGGAATTGAGGACGATTAATTCTTTATCCAATTCAACTTCGCAGCCGGTCTCTTCCAGGATTTCTCTTTTAGCGGTTTTTTCCAATGTTTCACCCGGATTTTGCGTGCCTTTCGATAGGTGGTAAGAGTCAGTAAATTCACGGTATAATAAAAGTATTTTATAGCTTTTATCTGTTTCAATTTTATAAATTATTGCGCCGGATGAGATATGCATATATCTTATTAAATAACTGATTATTCTCGGTATTCATGAATGATTATATGTTTGGGTTATAACTTATTAAAGTTTCAGCTAATTTGTCCAGTGACTGATTCCAACCGGCACCGGCCATTTCCCTGTCTGTTCCTGTAGGCATACCGCTGTGCCGTAAGATTAATTTAGTCTTTTCCTCTTCTTCAATAAATAATACCGTCAGCATCATCTCCAAAGGGAAATTTGCGTTCATATTGTAATGTGTGGCGGGTACGATATTACCATTTTCGTCCGCAAAGCTGTCTGTAACTGCTATTTTTTCCGGTTTTATTATTTCGCGGTAAACGCCTGTGCTCCAAAAATTTTGTTCATCACCGCCCGGTTTGACCGCTCCGCGCATACAGAGAAGATATTTTCCGTCGACCCGAAAATCAATATCGACATGCGGAGCGGTGAAATTTTTCGGGCCCCACCATCTCTTTATCAATTTTGGATCTGACCATGCTTGCCATACGCGTTCACGTGGCGCATTAAATAGGCGTGTAATAGTAAGTTCTTCTTGTTTCATATAATTATATTAAATATATTAATTGAATGTAGAATATTATTCTTATATTAAGAAAAGATTAAGATTGTAACCGAAGAAACACGGAATTGGATCCGGTTAATTAATTCAAAACAAAAAAATCCATCCTGTGCGTTGCGTTTTTAGATGGTTAAGTTTGAGGAAGGGGATTATGATCCTTATTTTACACTTCCCGTAAACATAGGTATGTTGAGTCTTTTTCTGACTGTCTCGCCTTTAAGCAATATTTTTTTTCTGGCGGTTTGATCGCCTCGGTCGGCCGCATGCTGCGGCAAAACATGCGCCTTAAAACTGCTACCCAAAAACAAAGTGTGTTTGCCGTGTTTTTCCGCCGCCGCATCAACCCCGGAATATATTTTTTGGAATTTTTCTATTTTTATAAACGAGCCGAATAAATCCGGCTGGAGAACATGAGGGCCAAGTTTTGACAAAGTTACGCCGGTGGCGCGGTATAAAGTTTGCGGCGAATAAATATTGTCAAAAATTTTTTCCACGGCGGTTATTATTTCAACGGGAATATTCGTTTTGCGGTTAAGTTTTAAATTCAGCCCGTAATAATGGAAATCCTGGGTTTTTAAAAATATATAAAATTCTTCAGCCGCCAGGTTGTACCGCCTGGCTTTGATGCAGGCATTTTCAATATTTTTGGAAAGCTGGGCGAACACAAAACTTCTGTCTTTGGAAGGCGGAGTAAAAGTGCGGACTTTTTGAATGCTGGCATAATCGGTTTTCGCTTCCAGTTGTAAAGGAAAAACAAAATGGCCGTTTAATTCCTGCCAAATTTCATAAAACGGTTTGGACAGATAATTTTTTACCCATGATTCTTTTTGGCAGGCGAATTGCAGAGCGGTGTTGATGTTGTATTTTTTTAAATAAGCCGAAGTTTGCGGGCCGATGCCCCAGACTTTTTCGATCGGCAAAGTCTGTAAATATTTCTGGATGTCCCTGCCGGGTATGGCGGTTAAGCCGGAGGGTTTTTTCCACTTGGATCCGATTTTGGCCAGCGATTTGTTCGGCGCCAGACCGACCGAAAAAGTAAAACCCAATTCTTTGTCCAAGTCGCTTTTTATTTTTTCGGCTATCCGTTCGTAATCCATATGCATCGGCCTTTGCAAACCGGTGATGTCGGCGAAGCATTCGTCTATGCCGTATTCGTCCACTTCGGAGGTGTAGCGCCGGACAATGTTGAAGAAGCGCCGGGAAAGCAGGCTGTAGGTTTCATAATCCGACGGAAGAATAACCGCATCAGGGCATATTTTTTTTATTTCCGACAAACGCATGGCCCGGGTTACGCCTTTTGCCTTGGCTTCATAACTCATGGATGAAGCGATGCCGCGTTCAGCGCCGGTAATCACGGGCTTGCCGCGCAAAGCCGGATTGCGCGATTGCTCGCAGGACGCAAAAAAAGCATCGCCATCAATATGAATGATAGCGCGCGGAAAAGAGCGGATGGAAAGAAGGGGAGCGCCGTTCATACGCTTTTGTATTTTCTGATCACCGCCGTGGCCACGGCGGTGATGTTTAGTTCATTTTCGGGATAAATCGGCTTATATTTTTTGTTGGCCGGTTCAAGATAAACCATGCTCCCGCTTTTTCTGAAAAATTTAATCGTCCAGCCGCTGTCAATTTCCGCGACCACGATGTCTCCGGGTTTGGGAGTGCGGCCGCGCTCCACCAAAACAATGTCGCCCGGATGTATGCCGGCGTCGATCATGGAATCGCCGGAAACGGTGAGCATATAGGTGGCGTCGCGGTTGCCGATCAAAAATTCGTCGAGAGAAATCGTGTCAATTAGTTCTTCTTCGGCCGGGGAGGGGAATCCGGCGGTAATTGAGCCCAGGACTTTTAAGGAGTTAAATCTTTTCCCCAAAGACAATTTTCCGCGTTCGTCTTTATGCAGATATTGGGCTTCGACAAATTTTTCAACCAGCCTGTATACGGCGTTGGTTGATTTGTAGCCGAAAATATCCATCATTTCCCGGTAGCTGGGCAGCCTTTTGCGGGCGGAATAAAATTTGGTGATTTTTTTGAAATGTTTTTCCATATGCGGGTATTATACGTGAACGTTTGTTCACAGTCAAGGAAATTTAAAGTAACCCGGCGACGGAATAAAATTGACAATTATTTTATCTGATTTATAATTAATAAACCTATGAATAAAAAAACTATTATAATTACCGGCTGCCGCAGGGGAATCGGCCGGGATACAGCGATTGAACTGGCCTCTTCGGGCCATCATGTTGTTGCCACGGTCCACCGCGAAGAATCGGTCGCGGATTTAAAATTATACGCAAAAGACAAAGGGGTGGACCTCGATGTCTTTAAGCTGGATATTACGGATCCCGAAGACCGAAAAAAATTGTCGGATTTGAAAATCGATGTTTTGATTAACAATGCGGCCGTGGGAGAATCAGGGTCTTTGCTGGAAATTCCGCCTTCAAGAGTCAGGAGAAATTTTGAAACAAATTTATTCGGAACCCTGGAATTATCCCAGATGGTTTTTAAAAAAATGGAACGCGAAAATTCCGGCCGGATTATTTTTATCAGTTCAATTGCCGGTCGTATGCCCATGTCGTTTTGGGGTTCGTATTGCATGACAAAGTTTTCACTATCGGCCGCGGCCGATATCATGAGGCAAGAGTTGCGGATGATCACCAAAAATATCCATATTTCCGTGGTTGAACCCGGCACTTATCATACGGGCTTTAATCAGGACGTGATGGCCACCAAGTACACATGGATGAACGAAGGTTCTTATTTTTATAAAATTATTAATAACATCAAAAGGCAAGAAGAGGCGAGCTTCAGGTTTTTGGAAAGAAAAAATACAAAATCGATTGTTAAGAAGATTGTTAAAGCCGTGGAATCGGACAGGCCGCGGTTTCGTTATACGGCTCCCTGGTGGCAGGCGATGTTTGTCCGGATATTGCGAATTTTTGGTAAATAAATATCTTTTAAATCCTCCAGAACAGCAGGCCCATAAAAGCCAGCGCCACGATAACAAAGAAAAATCCCAGAGTGTATGTAAGAAGCGACAGGGCTTCTTTCTTTTTTCCGTCCATGTACCAAAGAATCGGTTTGCCGAAAACGAGAGTTCCGGTCAGGGCGGCGGAAAAGACAAACAGCATGAGCATAAAAACGGGGATCAGCGGCGTTTTTGATTGCCCCAGATTCAGATTTCCCGCGTAAAACATAAAAGACCCGACGATAGATATGTAGATTGCCGTCGCGAGCGAGTTTAAAAACGCCGTTTTTATTATTGTCTTCATATAATATGAAATATTTTATTATGTCTATAATTTTATAGTATCACACGGTTCGATTCCCGCCCAGAGGTGTAGCCGTGGTAAGATTGGCGTGGTACAATATACATATGAAGAATTTTTTCTCAAAATTCATACTGTTTTTTGTTATAGTTATTGTTGCCGGAGTTGCCGGCGGCTTTATGGTAATTCCGGCATTGGCCGCATCTTCCGTTAATCTTTCGGCTGGTTCAAGCGATCTCCAAACCCAGATTGACGAAGCCAACCAGCAGATTGAGGCGCTTAATCAAAAAATCGCCGATTATCAAACAAAGCTTAATCAGGCCGGTGCAGACAAAAAAACTCTTCAGACGGCCATAAAAACTCTTGATTTGCAGCGCAGTAAAGTGGAAACCCAGGTTGCCGTGATCCAGAAGCAGATTGACGCAACCAAGCTCCAGATTAAGCAGTTGGGAAATAAGATCAAAAGTACAAAACAAACTATCGCTATGTATCAGGATGGAATCGCGAAAGCCTTGCGGGATTACTATGATCAATCCGGCAATCGGTCGCTGGCTGTTCAGCTGCTTTCAGAGGGCGGCCTGTCCCATCTCTGGCAAAGTATCAGCGGGATTCTTCAGGTTCAAAATGCATTCCATGAAAAAACTGAGGAGCTTAAGGCGGCCGAAACCGACCTTGCCAGTACGCAGAGCGCGGTGCAACAGAAAGAAAGCGCTCTTTCGGCGCAAAATAAATCTCTTGCCTCGCAACAGCAGGCTTTGAATGCCACCGTCAAATCGAAGAGTCAGCTTTTGGCTGAAACGAAGAGCAAAGAATCAACCTATCAAAAATTACTGGCCCAAGCCGAAGCGGAGCTGAAAAGTTATTCCAATTTCACCAAGAACGCCGGTGGCGCCAAGCTTCTTGCCAATCAGACCGTTTGCGATAGCTGGGGGTGCTACTACAACCAGCGCGATACGTCCTGGGGCAATGATTCTTTGAATGGAACCGGCTACACGATCGCCAGCGACGGGTGTCTGGTTACTTCCATGGCCATGGTTATTACTCATTACGGCCATCGGGATGTTACCCCGGTATCCATCAACTCAAATCCGGATAATTTCGCCGCATATTTTCCGGCGTATCTTCTCTATACCGTCAATGCCGGCGGAGTGACCGCTACGCGCGTAACGGCGAGTATCGATGCGGTGCTGGCAACGGGAAATCCCGTGATTGTCGGCATGAAGGTTTACGGAGGCACGCATTTTATTGTTTTGGTGAGCGGAAGCAAAGGCGGTTACATTATGCGCGATCCGTATGTCGCCGCCGGCAAAGATATTGATTTTTCGTCATATTATAATTTAAAAGAAATATATAGCATCACGAAAGTCGTGATAAGTTCCTGATATTTTAAATTTATGGAACAAAAAAACGGATATCAGAAAAATATCGTTTTCCTGGGCCTCGTATCTTTTTGGAGCGGCCTGTCGCAGGACATGATCAATTCCATTTTTCCGATTTTTTTAGGGTCTCTTGGATTCACCAAAGAATTCATCGGCTTTTTAAGCGGACTGGTAACTTCGGTTTCCAGTATTTTTAAAATATTGGCAGGATATATCTCGGACAAACTGCGTCACAGGAAATGGATTGTTTTTATAGGTTACGCTTTTTCCGTCATCACCCGGCCGTTTCTCGGCGTTTGGAGCTCAAGAGCGCAGATAATCGGATTAAGATTTACCGATGCCGCCGGAAAAGGGGTAAAAGACGCGCCGCGCGACGCCCTGGTGGCCGAATCATCGTCCGCCAAAAAAACCGGCCGTTCTTTCGGTTTGCACCGCATGCTGGATACCTTCGGCTCGGTGGCCGGGCCGCTCGTGGTTGTGCTCCTTTTAAAAATTTTCGGTGAAAGCATCGCCAGCTACAAAAAGATTTTTCTTTTAACGGCTGTTCCCGGCGCCATTGCTCTTTTTATACTCGCGTTTTTTGTCCGTGAAACCGTCAAATTAAAAAGCACGGCGGAACCCATAAGTCTTAAAAAATCGCTTACCGGCATCAGCGGCGATTTTTATTTTCTTCTTTTTGTCATCATTATTTTTTCATTGGGAAATTCAACCGACGCTTTTTTGCTTTTGCGGGCGCAAAATTTAGGGCTGAGCATTATCGCCATCCCGTTGGTCTATGCCGCATTTTATTTTTTCTACGCGATCCTTTCTTATCCCATCGGTATTCTCTCGGATAGAATCGGCAAAAAAACAATGATTATCGCGGGCTGGGGAGTTTATGGTCTGACTTATTTGGGATTTGCTTTCGCCAATCGCGCCTGGCAGGTCTGGCCGCTTTTTATATTTTACGGACTTTTTTACGCCGCGACCGAAGGTTCGGGACGGGCGCTGACCGCGGACATTGTCAAACCGGCTTACCATGGCCTGGCTTTCGGCCTATATAACACGGCTATAGCGGTAACCGCCTTGCCGGCGTCGATTTTTGCCGGTTATCTTTGGGACCGTTATTCGCCCGCCGCCGCTTTTGATTTGGGCTGGATAACCGCTGTTCTCGCCATTATCATTTTTGGGGTATACTCCGTTGTTAGAAATAAAAAGTTAAGATAGGGGAGGCATGTTTTGAATTTGACCCGCTTTCCACCCCTTTTTCAATCGACACTCGGTATATTTTATGCTATACTTATAATTAATCTATATTTTTAATTAATAATTTATGGTAAAAAAGATTTTTTGGTCAATTTTTTCACTGGCCCTGGTGTTTACAGCCAGCGGTTGCGGAACAAGCCAACAATCCAACCCTCAATCAAACCAACCGGCGGCCTCGGTGGCAAGCAAACAGGAATCAATCAGCGGTTCGATAGAAGATTTGGTTAAACTCGGCAGAAGCATTAAATGCGATATACCCAAGACCGACACCAGCACTATTTCCGGTACGGTATATATCAGCGGCAATAAGGCCAGAAGTGATTTTGAAGTAAATAACGGTTCAGGGAGCACAATAGCCGCCCATTTTATTTTAGACGGAGTCACCATGTATTCTTGGAACGACGCCGACAAAACACAGGCGATGAAATTTTCGCTGAGTGACATGGAAAAGTTCAAAACAAACGTTCAGGCCAAAAGCGGAGGAGTGAGCAATTACAGTAATAAAATGGATTACAGCTGTACAAATTGGACTGTAGACAGTTCATATTTTGTGCCTCCGGCTGATATTAATTTTTCGGATTTCTCCCAGCTTATCAACAAGATTCAAAGCCAATTGCCAAATTTAAAAAATGATACGTCTGCGAATAGCGCGTCGAACAATCAGGCTTTATGCGCCACATGCGATAAAATGCCCAATGCAGCCGTTAAAGCGCAGTGCTTGCAGGGTTTGGGCTGCAAATAATTTTGATGTAACTTTTTTAAGTCCTATTGCGCAGAGGCGGCGATTTCATTTGGTGTCATGACGTATTCATAAGGACTCGCGCGCCATTTATCGAGCATGGGGCCTACGGAATATTTAGCAATAGCGAACTCGTTTTGCGCAGGATTCCATTCATAGTAGATTTCCAGAGCATTATTTTTTAAGGTTTGTTCTTCTTTTGTCAGATAAACTCTTGTCCCTCTGCCGGTTTTTTCCGAAAAAAAATGTTTTTTTGAAATACCGGAAAAAGCCAGAAGGGCGTTTCTTAGGGCTTGATGATCTCCATGCTCGTTATTAAGTCGGCCCAACTGAGCGGCGACCGTGTTATAATTGCCATCACCAAGTAATTTAAAATAATAATTTATGACTTGGGTAGCCAGAGGAACGGTAAGCTGACCATCACGATAGGTGGGTTGATCCGATCCGTTTATGCCTCCGGGATTTGCAAATAATATGTGTTCCGGCAAAACTCCCAACCGAAGCATCGAAGTATATAATTCCTTATTTCTTAGTGATGTGAAAGTTCGCTTATCCAGCGGTTTGTAACCCTCCCGAAAGGGATCGTGATATTTATTGTCTAAAGTTGAAAATACAGGTTTTCCATTATCGTCACGGCCGTTAATTACATACCGGGCGGTAGAAGAGCCGCCGTCGGTTACCGCGATCACATACACGTTTCTTTTTGCTTCAATATTTGCCACGATTGCTCCGGCCATAAGCATCTCATCATCTTGGTGGGGCAATAGAAAAACAACGGGAGAACCGGATGGGCTATGATATATTTGTTCATAACGAACTGCAAATGAGTAACCGTTTATATATAAAAGGTACAAAAAAATGGAAACTATAATTAAGAATCCGGTTAATGCCAAAATTAAAATGGATCTATTTTTTAACATTTGTTTAGTAGGTTAATTATACAAGTAGCCTATCTATATTTCAAGTAATTTTAGGGGGCGGTTCTAATGTCCCATGCCAAATTATAAAATTCTTCCCTTGGTTAAGGGAAGTTTTCTGGTGCTCCGCCTGGTGGATGAAGTCCAAACTTGTTTACAGGACAGGGGAGAACACAAGTTTAAATTTGGTTAATTAATTAAATATGTGTATGCGTAATTTTTTTCATTATAATTTGAATTGCTGTTAAAGTTATCCACAAGGCTTACAATACAGATAAGCCAAAAAGGAGTATAATATAAGAAATGTTTTTTTAATAATTTAAAATAGTCAATTATGAAACTATTTTGTAAGAATTCAGTGGCAACTGTATTCGTTATTTTTTTAATGCTTGGTCTGGCCGGGCCAATGGTTGCACAGGCGGCCACTTTGCCCCCAATGGGTGCGGCGGCGAGCTTCTCGGTTTTGGCAGCTTTGTCAATGAGTGCGGCTGCTCCCGGTACCACTGTTTCCGGTGATTTGGGTCTTAGTACGAATGTAACGAGTTCAAGAACAGGAAATTGGACAGTGAACGGTACGGAATATTTTGGTCCGTCTTCTTTGGCCGCGACTGCTAATACCGCTGCCGTGGGCGCTTTCAATAATTTAGCCGGTCAGGGTACTAATGGGGTGTGGTCTAGTGCGACCCCGACGCCAGGCGTATGGACTATAGCCGCTGATCAAACATTTACCGGAACACTTACTCTGAACGGTGGTTATAACGATGTTTGGGTTTTTCAAATTGGTAATGACATGACATTTAGTGGTTCGGTGGTCTTGACCGGAAACGTACAGCCCTGTCATGTGTTTTGGCAGATTGGCCGAGACGCGACCATTGCTGCAAGCAGTCATTTTGTAGGAACTCTCATTGCGTCGCGTGATGTTACGGTGGTTTCCGGTGCAACCGTTAACGGCCGAATCATATCACTCACTAGTTCTTTGACTACGGATGGCAATGCTATTACCGGACCGACATGCGCCGCAGCGCCTCTTTCCACTCACTTAATTGTTATTAAACACGTAATAAATGATAACGGCGGCCTTAAACATGCCGTAGATTTTTCTACAACGATTTCCGGCGTCACCACCGCGGTTCCGACGGCCGCCGGTGTAGAATCTCCGGGAGTAGACAACGTTTTGACTTCAGTCGGCGCTTACAGTGTTGATGAAGGCGCACATGTCGGTTATACCAAAACTCTTTCGGCGGATTGCTCAAGCACGATTGTTTTGGGCGACACCAAAACTTGTACAATCACAAATGATGACATCTTGGCTCTTCCGGCCACCTCAACGATCAATGTCGTTAAAACTGTTGTTAATCTCTATGGCGGATCCAAAGTTCCCGCCAACTTTCCGCTTTTTGTCAACGGCACGCCGGTCACTTCCGGTGTGACCAATGTTTTTCCTACGTCCAGCATGTATACAGTGACTGAAACTTCCGATCCTAACTACACAGCAGCGTTCTCCGGGGATTGTGACTCCAGCGGTCACCTTAGCCTTGCTTCGGGTGAAAACAAGATTTGTTTTATCACGAACAGCTACAATGCGCCATCAGGCGGCGGCAGTGGATCCGCCTTCGTCGCGCCCGTGCCGCCTCTTATTGATGTGGTGAAAGTACCGAGTCCTTTGGCCTTGCCGGCCGGTCCGGGTATGGTTACGTACTCTTATACGCTTCGCAATATCGGAACGGTTCCGGTGACTAATGTAACGATGATTGATGATTCCTGCAGTCCTGTAACCCTTGTTTCCGGCGACACAAATTCCGATGCCAAGCTCGATGTGAATGAAACATGGAAATACACTTGTTCCGCAACGATATCAGCCACTCACACAAACACCGTCGTTGCGACAGGATGGGCCAACGGCATAAGCGCAACCGATGTCGCGAATGCCACAGTTGTGGTTGGTGCACCGGTAGTGCCGCCTTTGATTCATGTAACAAAAATTCCAAGTCCGCTGACATTGCCCGCAAGCGGGGGAATGGTTACCTACACCAAAAAAGTCACCAATCCGGGAACGGTCGCATTAAGCAATGTCATTCTTACCGACGACAAATGCAACCCGGTGAAGTATATTTCCGGCGATACGAATGGCGATTCAAAACTTGACCCAAGCGAGACTTGGACATATACCTGTACAACAAAACTCACCAAAACCACGGTGAACACCGTTATAGCAACCGGCGAGGCCAATGGCCTGACGGCAAGAGACTTTGCAATCGCCACCGTCGTTGTGCCTGCTGCCGTTCCAAAACTGCCGAATACGGGTCTTGCACCGGAAGAGAAAAACACTCCATGGAATATAGCTATACCGGTCGGTATCCTCGTATTAGTTTCAACATCACTCGCAGTAGTTATTAGGAAACGCACGATTTAGTACGCTGTGTTCTGAAGGAATTAAACGAAAGTGTTTGAAAATGTGTTTTTTCTAGAGGCATTGATGCCCCGCCTTGGTGGCGGGGCATTTACATTATGAATCTTTGGAAAATTCTATGCAATCAGGGGTTTTATTAAAATGGTGCTTTTTCATTGTCAGTATTTTTGGCGTTACATTCTCTTCGCTTGTAATTATTTTTCTTCTGCTTGATGTGCCCATTGAGAATGTTCATGCGGAATCCGCGCCATCTGTTCGCGGTCTGGTTTCGCAAAATTTGATTGCCGGCGATTCAATCAAAGTTACAGAGAGCAGTTCTTCTCCGGAGCAGGCGACTCCAGGTCTTCCGGCCCGCCTCAAAATTCCAAAGATAAATGTCGATGCCGCCATTGAAGACGTAGGTCTTACCGCTGACGGCGCGGTGGGCACGCCCAAAGACTTCACAGATGTCGCCTGGTACAATCTCGGGCCTCGTCCCGGAGAAAACGGCAATGCTATTTTTTCCGGACACTATGGCTGGAAAAATAATCAGGCATCCGTGTTTGATGGCTTGTATAAATTAAGATTAGGCGATGAAATATACATTGAAGATGACAATGGAGCGACTGTTACTTTTGTAGTACGCGCATTGCGAAGATACAACTCCGATAAGGGCGCTTCAGATGTTTTTGCGTCAAATGACGGAAAATCGCATCTTAACCTTATCACCTGCGAAGGGGATTGGAATAAAGTTACCCAAAGTTATCCTACGCGGCTGGTGGTATTTGCGGATAAAGAAATCTCACAATAATTACGTTTTAATTAAGCCAAAGTTTGATTGCCGTTTTTCATTATAACGGAATCGCTTGGCCTTTTGGAACGCAAACCCTGCGGACCGGCTGGTTGGCAATTAATGGACCCTCCACCATGCAGGTGGCGCCGTTTTGACAGTCATTATTTGTACTGCATCCGATTGCTCCGTTCGTTTTTATAATCTCCGTCAGCCGGTTATTTACTATTCGGAAATATTTTGAAACTCCGACTGAAGGCTGTGTTGTCATGGGTTCGCCGGGTTTGCGGTCGGCATAATTGGTAATGATTTGTCCGTTACTTATCTCTATATTTTGAGGGGCAATCCGATCACCCAGTAATATGGCGTTAGTTCCTTTTGCGCCGCTCTCCGTATTGATTGCCGCGGCGGCATAATAAAATACTCCGCTTCCTCCGGGATTTTGTACGATAATCAAAGCCGTGTCGTTGCGTCCATCGCCATTAAGATCGCCGATTATCGGCTGGCCAAAAATGGATGTGACGATTTTTGTTTCCGATCCGCCCACGGACGCCGATTCCGCCTTGCCATCAACAAAGGTAGTTGGGGTACCGTTAATGGAGTAGGTTGCGTTTAATGGGTCAAATTCAACCGACACAGGAGTGGTATTAGTATTATTTTGTGTATTTCTATATATGAATACAAAATATATCAGGCCGCTAATCAATAGGAGAGCGCAGAGTATTATAAGAGTTTTTTTAATCATAATTAGTTTATTCTGTTATTTGTAAATAATCTGAATCGGCAAGTTAATCATACGCCCTGTTAGGATATTCCGCAATTTTTCAAATTTATAGTTACGCACTCTTTATGCACCCCAACCCTTTATTTGTTATTGACAGATTGTCCGGGAAGTAATATAGTTAAATTATTAAGCAAGTATTTAATCTTTGAGTATGTTGAGTGAGAAGGAAATCCGGCAAAATCGTAAAATATTCAGTGAAACCGATAAAAGCATGGCGGCGTCATTTAAGGTACTTAGCGACGTTAACCGCTACCGGATTTTCCGCATTCTTGCCCAACAGTCCAAAATTTCCATTACCAGCATTGCCAAAATTCTTAATATTTCTTTGCCGTTGGCATCACAGCATATTAAGATCTTGGAGCATGCGGATTTACTGCAAAAAGAACGTGGTGGAAAAAAAGTTTTTCCCAGACTTGAATATGATAATCCGTTCGTCCAGGCGGTTGTTAAAACAATCCAGGAGGTATTACAATCAACGCGTTAAAATTTCTTTTAATTTTTAAGATTTTACTTCACGCCTAAAACATTTAGTGACGTGTTCAGTAAAATACGGCCCCCGCCTTACTCAGCTATTTTAATCATATGACTAACCAGGAGAACGTAGCCGATAAAAAAGATAAAAAATTTACTTATCAGGAATACTTCGAGATGGGAATAGAAGCGGCCAAAGACGATCCCAGGCTGAAGAATAGTAATAAAACCGAAGGAAAAGAGGGTTGATAAGTGAAATATCGGTGATTTCTAAATTATTTATTAACTAATTTTATTTATATGTTGTGGACTATCGCTGTTATTTTAATCATTTTGTGGTTACTTGGGGTCGTTACTTCCTACACGCTGGGAGGTTTCATCCATATTTTACTCGTGGTAGCTATTATTATAGTGCTTGTAAGGCTGATCCAAGGCAAGAAAGTGGTATAAGTATAATCGAGCCAACGAAATTTATAATAATAACTTCAAATAATATGGATTCAACCAATTCGCCCAGCACTAAACCTTTATACCGCGGTACCCAAGTTGTTTGGTTTCTGGTTGGCCTCATTGAAATTTTATTAGCATTTCGTTTCTTCTTGAAGTTGTTTGTTGCTAACACGGGAGCCGGTTTCACAAATTTCATCTATACAATTTCTAAGCCCCTGACAGTACCATTTACAAGCGTATTTGGCATTAGTCAGGTAGAAGGCAGTTTGTTTGAATGGACCACCCTTCTGGCAATGTTGGTTTACTTGCTTTTTGGGTGGGGGATTACAAAGTTGTTATTGATAGGAAAGACCGTTTCTACGCCGGAGGCAGCCAGCAAACTCAATTAGTGATAAAAAATATTTTATGAAGATTTCTAATAAGGTTGCATTGGCTGTAGTATTTGTGCTTGGTATCACCGGGCCAATTGCGGCGCTCGCAGCCGGCCCGGCCCCAGTTGATATTTTGTCATCGGGAAATTTTGTGATTCTGACAAAAACAGGAATCTCAACCACCGGAGCTACATTAGTCGTTGGTGATATGGGGATCAGTCCGGCAGCTGCGAGCTACATAACCGGATTTGCGTTAAATCTTCCTGCGGCGAGCGCATTTTCCACATCGGCTTTGGTAACCGGAAATGTATATGCGCCCGGCTATGCGGATTCAACTCCTGTCAATTTAACTACCGCGGTCAGTGATATGGAAACCGCCTACACCGACGGCGCCGGAAGAACAAATCCCACTGCGACTGAATTGGGTGCCGGGAATATTGGCGGGATGACACTCGCTCCGGGACTTTACAAATGGAGCACCGGTTTAACAATACCGACTGATGTCACTCTTTCCGGTAGCGCCAATGATGTCTGGATTTTTCAGATAGCGCAAAATCTAAATGTTAGTTCAGCAGCAAAAATTATTCTTAGCGGCGGGGCCCAAGCCGGTAATGTTTTTTGGATTGTTGCCGGTCAGACGACCATTGGTACGACAGCTGTCTTTAACGGAAATATATTGGATCAGACAGCGATTGTATTAAACACCGGTGCAACATTAAACGGCAGAGCTTTAGCTCAGACCGCCGTTACATTGGATTCGAATTCAGTCACTGTTCCCTCCGCTACAGTTCCGGTTCTTGTTACGCCGGTTACACCTGTTGTGACTGCTACGCCTTACACCCCTGCTACACCTGCAACTCCGGCAGTGCCAGCGGAAAGCCCTGCAGTTCCTGCCACCCCCGCTATACCCGCAATTCCAAATCCGACTACACCTGCAACCAATACAGGTGTTAATGTCACTACGCCTTCAGCTTCTGCTTTCGGCCAGCAAGTTCGAACGATTGCGACCAGTCTTGGAAAAGGCAGCCGCGGGAACAACGTAACAATCCTCCAACAATTTTTGATTTCTCAAAATAAAGGCCCGACCGCTCGAGCTCTGACTAAGGTTGGTGCGACTGCTTACTTTGGCGCTTTGACTCGCTTAGCATTGGCTGAATTTCAGGCGAAAGTAGGGATTAAACCGGCTCTTGGAAATTTCGGAGTGATAACTCGGACTTACTTAAGCGTACATTTTTAATAACCCCCATTAAAAAAACAAAAAATCGATCTTAGATGATCGATTTTTTGATTGATGATATTTATTTTGTTCTCGTTGCTTCTTTTTTTCTATGTTGCTTTACACGGCTGTGCCAGCAACAAATTGACTATTGTACAATGACGCATAAAAACCGTTTTTAGCCAGTAGCTCTTTATGGGTTCCTTGTTCAACAATATCGCCATCTTTCATTACTAAAATCAGGTCGGCGTTGCGGATAGTAGACAGGCGATGGGCAATAACGAAGCTGGTTTTGCCTTTCATTAAGTTATCCATCGCTTTCTGGATTAAAACTTCCGTGCGCGTATCAACCGAACTCGTCGCCTCATCCAAAATTAGCATCGGAGTTTTAATCAGCATCGTTCTGGCAATTGTCAGAAGTTGCTTTTCACCCTGAGAAATATTATCCGCTTCTTCATTTAATTTTAAATCATAGCCTTGGGGCAGAGCATGGATGAAGTGGTCGGCGTGAGCGGCCGTGGCGGCAGCGGTTATTTCTTCCTGGGTTGCGTTCGGCTTGCCGTAAGCGATATTTTCGCGAATGGTGCCGTTGAATAACCATGTGTCCTGTAAGACCATGCCGAATAATTTCCGGACATCCGCGCGTTTCATTTCGTTCGTATCAATGCCGTCAATTTTAATCGTACCCTTGTTTACATCGTAAAATCTCATGAGCAGATTCACCATCGTGGTTTTACCGGCACCGGTGGGGCCGACAATGGCAATCCTCTGGCCGGCCTTAATTTTGGCATTGAAGCCCTTTATAATGACCTTTTCCTTGTTATATCCAAAAACTACATTATCAAATTCAACCTCGCCCTTAACTTTCTCAAGAACAGTTGTTTTTTGAATTTCGGAATATTCTTCTTTCTCATCCAAAAATTCAAATACGCGTTCGCCGGCAGCGGCCGTTGATTGCATTACGTTGGCAATGTTCGCCGACTGTACGATCGGCTGGTTAAATTGGTTGACGTACTGGATGAACGCCTGAATATCGCCAATCTTTATTTTTCCTTGAATGGCCAGCCAGCCGCCAAGCACCGAGACTCCCACCAGACCCAAATTGCCGACAAAGTTCATAATGGGCATCATCAGCCCCGACAAAAATTGCGACATCCAGGCACTGGTAAAAAGTTTCTCATTGATTTTTTTAAATTTTTGGACCGATTGTTTTTCACCGTTGAAAACCCTCATTACATTGTGGCCGGCATACATCTCTTCAATATGGCCGTTGAGTTCACCCAGAGAGTCTTGCTGTTCCTTAAAGTAGTGCTGTGATTTTTTTACAATTACGCCTATCAAAATAAAACTCAGCGGCACGAGCACGAGCGAGACGAGGGTCATTTGCCAGGATATGCCAAACATCATGATCAGAATTCCAATAATCATCGTGATGGAGGTGACGATTTGCGTTAAACTTTGGTTTAAAGTCTGGCTGACGGTATCCACGTCATTTGTCACGCGGGACAAAACTTCGCCGTAAGTTCTTTTGTCAAAATACGCTAATGGCAGGCGGTTGATTTTTTCGGAAATGTCGCGGCGGAATTGGTAGGTGATTTTTTGTGAAACGCCGGTCATTATCCAGCCTTGGATGTAACTGAAGACGGAGCTTAAGATATAGAGAACCAAAAGTTCAAAGGCAAAAATTTTCAATTTGCCGAAATTTATTGATTTTACCGAAAAAAGATCGCTCACCACCTGATTGGTCATGTTGCCGAGGATTCTCGGGCTCAAAATGGCAAAGATCGTGCTGGCAATCGCGAATATAAAAACGAAAATTATTGAAATCCAAAACGGTCTGGTATATTTAACAAGTTTTTTCATGGTTGCCGAAAAGTTCTTAGGTTTTTCAACAAGCTTCATTGCGTGCCCGCCGCCCGGACGGCCCGGCATTGGGGGCGCCGAGCTATTAGCTGGTTTTAATTTGTTATCATCACTCATATTATTTCTCTTGGTCAGCGTTAATTTGGTAGGCTTTCAATTCTTCTTCAGAAAGTTGTGAGTAGGCAATTTCGCGGTAAACCTTGCAGTCTTTGAGCAACTCTTGGTGGGTTCCCATACCCGCAATTTTGCCGTCATCCAATACAATAATTTTTTCCGCCGACAAAATAGTGGAAATTCTCTGCGCCACAATCATAACGGTTTTGTTTTTAGTTTCGCTTTTAAGCGCCTGGCGAAGCATGGCGTCGGTCTTGAAATCAAGCGCCGAAAAACTGTCGTCAAAAATATATATTTCCGGTTTTCGCAGAATTGCCCGGGCAATGGACAGCCGCTGTTTTTGGCCGCCAGAGACGTTTGTTCCGCCTTCAGCGATTGGTGACTCATATTCTTTTTCAAGATTTTTTATAAATTCTTCAGCCTGAGCGATTTCGGCGGCTTTTTGCACTTCGTTTTCAGCCGCATGCGGCGCGCCGTATTTAATGTTTGACTCCACCGTTCCGGAAAACAAAACGCCTTTTTGCGGCACGTAGCCGATTTTGGCGTAAAGGTCTTCCAGTTTGTATGCGCGCACGTCAACTCCGTCCAAAAGAATTCTTCCCGAACTGACGTCGTAAAATCGCGGTATTAAATTTATCAAAGTAGATTTGCCTGAACCGGTTGAGCCGATGAAGGCCGTGGTCTCGCCCGGGCTGGCTTTAAAGGAAATATTTTCCAAAACAGGGGAGTCGGCGCCCGGATAAGCAAATGTAACATTTTGAAATTCAACCACTCCGCCGTGGAGATTTTTTGTTGAAATCGGTTTTTTTGGATCCCTAATAATAGGTTCGGTCTCAATGACCTCAACTACTCTATCAGCCGACACCGACGCGCGCGGTACCATTATAAAAACGATTGAGATTAGGAGAAACGACATGATCACTTGCATCGCGTATTGCATGAAGGCAATCATACTGCCGATTTGCAGATTACCCAGGTTAATCAGGTGCGCGCCGGCCCAAACAATTAATACCGAAGTCAGGTTGAAAATAAGCATCATCATCGGTTGCATCACCACCATCAGGCGGTTTACAAAAAGGTTGGCTGCAGTCAGGTCGGCATTGGATTTTTCAAATTTGGCCTGCTCAAGTTCTTCGTTGTTAAAAGCGCGGATGACCCTCAAACCGGTAAGATTTTCTCTGGTGACTAGGTTCAGTCTGTCCACCAATTTTTGTAGGAGTTTGAATTTTGGTAGGGCAACCGAAAACATCACAAAAATAACGCCCAGCAAAACGGCCACGGCCAAAGCGATAATCCATGAAAGCGACGGGGCCAGGTTATAAGCTTTAAAGATTGCCCAAAGACCCATGATTGGAGCCTGTAAAACCATTCGGAGGAGTAAAACCATAACTGTTTGAATTTGCTGGATGTCATTGGTGGAGCGAGTTATAAGCGAAGCGGTCGAAAATTTATTAAATTCAACCAGCGAAAAACTTTCCACGCGCGAAAATACTTTATTTCTGACATCGCGGCTAAAGCCGGTGGCGATTCTTGAAGACAAATAACCGACTCCGACAGTACAGACGGCGCCGCCTAGGGAGATCAAAAGCATTAAAAGTCCGATGGAAATAATGACGCTATTATTTGAATGGATAATACCGTCATTGATAATTTTGGCCATGTAGTCGGGCAACTGCAAAGTAGCGGCAACAGAACCAAAAACCAAAACAACCAGTGCTATCATCTGGAGGGTGTAGGGTTTTAAATATTTTAGCAGTTTAAACATAATTATTATTTAGCAAATCCACGGAATTCGGACAATTTTTTAACCAGGCGAATCAGATCCTTCGTGTCTTTTTCTCCCAAAAATTTAACAAGCATCTGCGTTTTTTTAGCGAATTCTTTTTTTAATTCAGTCACCTGCGCGTGGCCCTTTTTAGTCAATTCTATGAACACAATTCTCCGGTCGTCGTTACTGGACAAGCGTTTAATCATGCCTTGCTTTTCCATGGTGTTTATCTGGTGGGTTACTGCAGCTAAGGTGACGCAAATTTTGTTGGCAATTTCGGAAATCGTAACCGGTTTTCCATTGTTTAATTCGTGAATCAAAAATAAGATGTGTTTTTCCGCACCCCTTAATTTTGAATTGCCACGCTTTAGTGCGCGTCCTCTTTTAAGATGGCCCATTACGTTCTGGAGTTCAAAAGCCAAATCCCGGTTTGATTCCATATTGTTGACTTAATAAATTATTTACTAAGTAAAGTATATAACAGGCGGAAAATTTTGTCAAGTGCGACGGTCAAACAAAAAAGTGACCGCGGGGATCGCTTTCACAGAAATCATCTGCTCGCGTACTTGGACAGCTGGCGAACTTTTTTGTCTAAAATTATGCCACCGTAAAAAATTACCATATAAACGGCAGTAAATGGTATTTCACTTTTTTTTGATATTCTGTATATCCGGGCAGATTTTTTGCCAAAAATTTTTCTTCATCAAACAATCTCCATTGTTTAAATGATCAGATTTTTCCATCTGATACTTTATTCCACCAATCTACTCACCATATATTTTGGACATTATTTGTTTACTATCCCCCTCGTAACCGTCCCAAAATAACCAGCAGCCGGTTTGATATTTTTGGACTTTTGGAATTTAATTAATGCTTTTTGGGTAAGAGAGCCAAATTTAGTAATTTCATTTCCCGGAGAACCGGCGCCGGTTTTGGCAACAGTGTAACCATTGGCATTGAGATACTTTTGCAGTTCTTTAACGTCAGCACCAGTCATGCCTAAAGATAAATTGCGCTTGAAGAGATATTTAATGGCTGGGGTTTTGGAAATTTTAGTGGTGAGTGCTGGCGCTGTTTCGGTTTTAATTATAGCGGTTTTTCCAGCCTTATAATTGATCGTACGACTAATCACTCCTGAACTGTTTCCGGTTGTGGAATAATATTTTAAATAGACATTGTAGGTTCCGTCTGTTTGCGGCAAGGCGAAGGTCGTAGTTGGAGTATATTTAATTATACTAGCGTTGGTAAAATTTTTATCTAATGAAATAGCAAAACCAGATACATATTTTGGATCAGCATTCAAGGTAATACCAAGAATATTTGAAGATACGATTTGTTCCCCGGTATTAATTGTAAAATCTAGTTTGCTGTATTGGGTTAATGACTGCGGCACAACCACAGTAGTAGTGCCTCCCCCTCCGTTACTACTACCGCTACTACTAGTAGTAGTAGTGGTAACGCATGTGATGGTGGAAGGCGTCACGGTAACAGTAAGCGGACCGATAAAAGTCACAACATTTTGATCGCTGACAAGGTGGCAATTGTTTACGCCACCGTTATTGTTGATTTGTCCCTTCGCCGGGTCAATAAGAGTTACGCTATTACCCGCGTCAATTACAAGGTCAATCGTGGACGTGTTGACGGTAAACGTATCGGCCACGGAACCGGCCTGGGCGGTGAGATTGATACCTGGTCCCGTCATAACAACGGCAGTATCCGTAGAAAAGGTGACATTGGCCGCCGCCAAGGCAACGGTGGGGAGGGTAGCTAGACTAGCCGCCAAGCACAGTATCTTGAGAACCTTTGAATGAATCATATGTGTCGTAGTCTAAATAAAAATTCCTACAGCTTCTTGATAACCAAGGTCTGGGAGTTGGCATGCGTACTTGAACCGGCGGGAGGGGTGATCGTGAGCGCTGTTGAGTTATCGGCTGGGTTAATAACTTTCACGACCGCGTTTGCCCCAGTCGTTGTGATGATACAGTCTCCGGCAATAGGGTGACCACCGGCTGTCGGGTTCATGTCTTCCCCGGTGCATTCGTGCGCCACAACGAAACCCAACCCGTTATCAACGGCCAACTCGAGTTGGCCGGGTTCGGTCGTATGGACATTAAATGTCACCTCATAAGTTCCGATAACAGGGATTTTGAAAGTTGTGTCAGAAAGAGCTACAATCCCGCCAAGCGATGGCCCGTTCTGCGGGAACGGAACCGGGTCACCGACAGCAACCGTCGCGCTGTAATTCGTTCCACCCATACCAATGCCGGCCGTAAGGCCATAGAACATCGCATAAGCATGCATGTCACTGTTCACCGTGACGACACCCGTATTGCTGATGGTGGCATCGCCACTCATCGTTACGGGAGTTGCGACATTGGAACCATTTCCGACAAATATTGATCCGGAAGCGAGAGATGTGCTCATCGCATCGGTAATTCCATAGCCTGCAATAGTAGTTGGTGTGCTGGAGAGACTGGAAAATAATCCATCAAACAAAGTTGGTTTGTTTGTCAGATTGTTATAATCACCACTGAAGATAGTCGGCTTATCTGTCAGATCATTGTAACTGCCGCTGGTTGCTACCGTGGCAAGAGTAGGTGCGCCTGATAGATCA
>Ga0182027_10000199_pt1 | contig 98918 bp, 99 predicted proteins | sample 712E1DmetaG_FD_121300 | JGI IMG/M metagenome (GOLD analysis project Ga0182027, IMG submission 121300) | Permafrost microbial communities from Stordalen Mire, Sweden - 712E1D metaG (Illumina Assembly) | ecosystem: Environmental > Terrestrial > Soil > Wetlands > Permafrost | place: Sweden...
ATTTATGCTAATGTCTCTGTCTCTGATTTGCATTTTGACAAAGTTGTCGTGAGATTGTATAATTCTAGCGGGTCGCTGATTAACAATTTCACGTCTTCCTCTGCTGTTTTTGCTGCTAATTTTTCTTCTCTTTCTGATGGCACATATTATCTGAATGCGACAGCTAACGATACTTTTGGAAATGCGAATATCTCTGAAAAAAGGACAATAACCTTGGACACTCTCGTTCCCTTTGTATCGTTTGTCAGCCCGACTACAAATAATGGATCGTATCGACGTAATTGGATATCTGTCAATGTAACCGCATCTGACACCCATTTAAGTTATATAACAATCCTGCTATATAATTCCACAGGTTCATTAATATCGACTGTGAACTCTTCACTGAATAATCTTTATTATAATTTCACATCCCTTCCGGACGGGACATATTATTTCAATGCCTCTGCCAATGATACTGTAGGAAACACTAATTTCACAGCGACTAATGCTGTTGTCTTGGATAATTTCAATCCCAGCATTTCATTCAACCCGACCACGACTCCTGCTGGCGTAATATCACAGAATTGGATATTTGCCAATATCACCGCCAATGATCCTAACCTATATTCTATTACTGTTTATCTGTATAATGCCAGTTACAGCCTCATCAGCAGCCAGAACTCTTCATCGTCGCCTTTCTCTTATAATTTTACCTCGCTTGTTGACGGGAATTATCATTTGAACGCTTCAGCGAACGATAGTGTTGGCAATGTCAACACTACAAACACGATAAATATCACATTGGATACGATCCAGCCAAGCGCTTTCGGCTTATTGCTGCCGGCTAACAACACTGTCTCGCGAAATCTTACGCCGAATATGTCCTGGCAGCAGACAGTAGATTTGCAATTCGCGAACTATACCCTGCTTGTATCCACCGATCCGACATTTGCTTTAATCAATTTCACATATGTCATAAATAATATCTCCGCAGTGTCGATTAATGTGTCTTCCTTGAATGCAAATACGAAATATTATTGGCTTGTCATTGCAACAGACTCCGCAGGCAACAAGAGAAACAGCACCCAGACTTATCAATACATAACAGACACGCTCAGTCCAAATGTCACGCTGAATCTTCCGGCAAACATGGGCACGAACCCTGCTCCTCAGGTGAGCTTTAATTACACTCCATATGATGCAAATACGATAACATCATGCACCTTGTACGGGAATTTTACAGGATTATGGGGCGCAAATTCCACGAGCGGAACCATAAATAATAATCAATCGAATGCCTTCACTATAAATCTGACAGACGGCACATACGCATGGAATGTATTATGCATTGATGCAGCGAACAATTCAGCGATGAGTCCTGGCAATTATACATTGAAGATAGATACTACAGGGCCGCTGATATCCCTTTTATCGCCGTCAAATAATTATGCCGAGAACAGCACTACAAACATACAATTTATTGCAGTCGCCCAAGACGCATCATCCATCAATAACTGCAGCCTGATAATAAACAATGCATTGGCAGCGACAAATTACAGCATCTCAAACAGCCAGAACTTCAGTTTCAACAAATCGCTGGGCAACGGAGCATATACTTGGAGCATCAATTGCACTGATATATTCGGTGCAACGTCAAATTCGACAACCTATAATCTGACTGTAAATACTCCGGTGCCGCCGACAATCACATTGATTTATCCAAATGATCTCAGCGGAGATAACGATGGCTATATACTGGTGCAGTATAATGTGACTGACAACGTGGCTGTAAGCAACTGCACTCTTGTATGGCAAGGTTCTGTTAATTATACGAACAGTTCCATAAGCACATCTATGACTAACAGTTTCAGCGTCAATACATCAGCTTATGGGCGATATAATTGGAGCATCAACTGTACGAACGTATTTGCGCAGAAATCACAATCCTCAACAAGGCATCTTGATGTTATAATGACGACCATGTACAATGGGATGACTACCGATCTCTCTTCAGTCAATTCAGAGAACATAGTGAATCTCACTCTAGAGCGTCAAGGATATGGACGCATAGTATTTACACAGCCTATTAATCTTTCAGGAGGAGCATCTTTGGATAATATAATGAATATAGGAAACAATATCATATCTGTTGACACAGTTCAGGACAGCAGGTTCAATGTCACAGCGATAATAAGATTGTATTCTCTTCCATATGACTTTGCTCCTGCGATATTTATGAACGGTAATATTTGCAATGACTGCAATGTTATAGACTATACCGGAGGAAATGTGACTTTTAATGTTGCGCATTTTACAAATTATACTACAGGCAACAATAGCGGGCTTGCGATATGGGACGATTCAGATCCTCAAGCCGGAGGCAATCTAAGAAGGATAGGGGATAATGTGATGTTCTATGCCAATTACACGAACAAGACATCCGGTGCACCCATATTATCAGCAACCTGCAACTACACTTCAGCGAACATATCAGCGAATACATCAGCAATAATGGCTTATAATCCTACAACAAAATTATACACATACAACAGGAGCTTCAATACGACAGGACTAATCAATTATACCATAACTTGCAACATGACCTCATCTAAATTCGAGAAGCTTTCGCTTAGCGATAATATCCAGATATACAGCAATGCAAGCATGAGCGTCACGAATATAAATCCCGCAGCAAACATCAACGTCCAGCAGGGATTGATGTTCACATACGCTGCAAACATCACATGCATAAGCGGATTTTGCGGCAATGCAATAGCGACCTTGGATCCAGTCAACTGGTACGATTCAAACTGGAAATATAGGAGGCAGATAATTCTCAATGTAAATTCAGGCGCGACTCCGCAGAATTATCAGATTAGATTATATCTCAATTCCTCGAATATAGGAGCTAATTGGAACTGGAGCAATGAATGTATAAACGGCACAAACTCGCGAATAAGATTCACGTCTAGCGATCAAGCAACACTGCTTCCATATTGGGTCGAGAATTGTAATGTCGCATCCTCTAACATGACTGTGTGGGTCAAGGTAGATAACAATATAACAGCGTCGAATTATTCAATTTACGTTTATTACGGAAATGCGCAGGCATCTGGAGCGAGCAATGGCACTACAACATTTGACTTCTTCGATGATTTCTCAGGAGACTTGAGCAAGTGGACAGTGCACTCCAGTTCAGGAGTCTATCCACGAATAGAGAACGGGGCTATGGTCGCAGGCGGAGGAATAACGACAGGAACATACGGATTCACAGCCTTGGGATCGGATGCTACCTATACATCGTTTGTCAATGGCATCATAGAGGGAGTAATAAATCTAAGCACTGATGCCATAGCCGAGGTCGCCTTCAGGGGCAATGCCGGTGCCAATACAGGATACAAGTCTAGGATGGATGCAAGGACAGGACAAGGAATTTCGCACCTCCTACCTCCATATAGTGGATGGGGGTTCATAACAGGGTGCACCGTAACTGGCACCGCAATAGCAACAAATCAATGGCTCAACTTCAAATTGGTCGTCAATGGCACATCTTTCAATATGACAATAGGAGGACAGACCTTAACATGTAATGATTCTACATACAGTGCAGCTGGAGAGATAGCATTGATGAACCATTACGGAACCAGCAGCATGTACGACAATATCAGAGTGAGAAAGTTTTCAGTCCAGGAGCCTACATATATATACGGATCAGAAGATCTCGTGGGTACAAAGGGCGTGATACCAATGAATAATGGAACGCCATTTTTTACCTCGAGCAACAATCCAATGAATCCATCAAGTACGGCGTGCCTTGCAAACATGACGGCAGGCAATTCATGCCAGATCTCGTGGACTGTCAATGGGACAGGCAATATCAACACGATATGGAATTTCTATGTCATAGTAAACTCCAGTGGATTGCAGGCTCAATCAAGCCAGATAAATATAACGATTATTAATGATACGGCACCGCCGTCGATAATAAATCCCTTATTGAATGCTACAGCCATCAACCAATCAGAATCCATAAGTTTGAATGTGACAATCACAGACCAGACATCTTTGCAGTGGGCAATGGCTACATTAAGATATCCTAATGGCACGCTGACTAATTACTCTCTTACATACAGCAATAATATATGGCAACTCATATTTTCTAATACCAACAACACAGGATTATACAATTTCACGAACTTAATTGCCATGGACCTGGTGGGAAATATTAACACATCATCATATAATAATTTAACATTCAATGTCACACTTTCTCCGCCTTCAGCTTTTGACCTTATATCGCCGCCAAACATGACAGAATCCACAAACCTCCAACCGAATCTTAGCTGGCAGCAGACGATAGAAAACAATTTCCTCAATTATACCCTGCTATTGTCTAATAATATCAATTTTTCTACTGTCCAATTCAGGTATTACACTAGCAATATTTCATCGACTTGGAAAATCCCTGATTATGCTCTTGATGCCAACACGCAATATTATTGGAAGATAATCGCCTATGATGTGTTTGGGACCAACACATCATCAAACCAGATATTTAGCTATATCACAGATTCCATCAATCCAACAGTCGACTTGAATAATCCATCAGATGGCTCGACCAGCATTAATTCATTAATTATATTCAATTATACACCACATGACGCCAACACCATAAACAATTGCACCTTATATGGCAATTTTAGCGGAACATGGACATCAAACCAGACTGTAAACAATATTGCCAAAAATCAGCAGAATTATATGAATACGACATTAAATGATGGGATATATCGCTGGAGCATGCAATGCGTCGATAAGGCAGGAAATATAGGATGGGCATCGACAAATTATTCATTGAAGGTGGACACGAGCCCTCCTATAATAAATCTTACAGGCCCTGCTAATGGGACTTTCGAGAACAACACAAACAATGAAGTGTTCTATGTCATTGCAACAGATGCTTTCTCAGGCATAGACTCATGCAAGATACTTATAGATGGTGCAGTCGTACAGACAAGGACAGGCATATCAAATGGGGTGTTATTCAATTTTACAAGGTTTGTATCAAATGGGAATCATACTTGGAGCGTGAATTGTACAGATACGAATGGATTCGAATCATCTTCAGCGGTATATAATATAACCTTTAATGTCGTAGATAGGGATGCCCCGTTGATAACATTGAATTATCCTTCAAGCTTTTCTTACGTACCGGCTAGCAACATAAGCTTCAATTATACTCCTGAAGATGCTACTGGAATAAACAATTGCTCATTATACATCGACGGGGCATTCAACAAGAGTTCAGCGAATTCTACAGTATTCGTCTCTAATTATTTTAATGTCACAGGATTATCAGAGGCTACACATAATTGGACAATAGTATGCTTTGACAACAGTACATTGAATAATAGAGGGCAATCACAGGTATACACATTCACGATAGACCTGACAAATCCTCAAGTGGCTCTTAACAATCCATCAAACAATTCGTACACAAATAATCCGACAGTAACATTCCAATACACACCTAGCGACATCAACCTCAGGAATTGTTCGTTGTATGGGAATTTCGCTGGAGGGTTTGCTTACGACCAAATAAACCTGTCGCCAACAAATAATGTTCAAAATATCTTCCAAAAGACATTATCAGACAACAATTATATATGGAATATATTATGTGTTGATGCCTCTGGAAGATCCGGTTATTCGAATGCTAATTTCAGCATCAATGTTGATACGATACCTCCAGCATATTCAGGCATAATATCAAATCCATCATCATCAGCAAATTACAGTTCCGGCGGATCATATGTGTTTAACATAACATGGACAGATAATTCTGCTGTAGGAACAGTATTGTTCGAGAGCAATTTCACAGGCATGTTCCAAAACGTCACAGCGCAGAATATAGGAAGCAATCATTATACTGTAAATTTCAGTGCATTAACAGCAGGGAATTACACTTATATATGGCATGCAATGGATATAGCGAATAATTATAATTCCACGCCTGCATATAATTATCTTATCCAGCAGGCAGCATCTATCGTGAGGCTGTTGATAAATAATACAGACGCAAATTTCAGCATCAATGAAAAGACCATGGCAATATTCAATGCAAGCATGATCAATCCTAATTCAGGATATATCGAATTATATGTCGGAGGTGTTATGATAAATAATGGCAGTGCGCCATTGGCAAATCAGACATTGTTCAATAATCCAGGAGTATACAATGTGACTGCGATTTATGTATCCACACAAAATTACCTATCTTCATATAGTACGCATTATTTGATGGTAAATGATACGACTCCCCCGAACATAACATTGCTATTCCCTGCCAACGGATCGATAGTCGGAACTAAGACCGTAGTGTTCCAGTTTATTGTGCAGGATGCCAGCGTCATAAGCAATTGCTCGTTATTCATAAACGGTACATTGAACCAGACATCGAATAGCATCACAACCAATCAGACACAGACACTTAGTGCCGATCTTAACGATGGAAACTACACATGGACTGTTAATTGTACAGACTCATTTGGCAATAAGGGTAACAGCACGCTCAATAAATTTACCGAGAGACAGACCACAAATATGACAATAAGTGCCATGACAGCTAATTCGAGCTTCCAGCAGGGTGAACCAATAAGAATAACTGTCTCCACAAAAGATTTATTCGGAAATCCTTTATTGTCTTATACAAGGACAGCCATAATATACCTTAACACAACAATTACCAAAGATCCTTGGTGGAATGGGAGCTGGCCATATCGAAAGATGATAAATATAACAGAATTAAACAATACTAATCTCACAAATTATCAGGTAAACCTTGCAATAAACAGTACAGCATTGATATCATCAGGAAAAATGAATGCAGACTGCAGTGATCTGAGAATTGCCGATGATTATGCATCTGAAATACCTTACTGGATAGAGAGCGGATGCAATACAACCAGCACGCAAGTGTGGATAAAGATAAATCTTAGCGCATCTAATTCAAAGATTGTGTACTTATATTATGGAAATGCTGGCGCTATCTCAAATGCCAATGCATCGATGGTGTTTGATTATTATGATAGCGGATCCCAATTGTCGAACTGGACAGTAGTTGGAACTTCGGGCCAGACAAACGCACAAGGGATGCCTATACCAAGTTATTATGCAGCGTCAGCATCCGGTAATTATATGTATAGAGATATCTCGCTAACTACGAACAGGATTCTAGAATTTAATGTCATGTCTGACGGTCTCGGAAACTTCTATTTCCTCACTAACTCTACAGGGGTAGGACAGCATTTTAGGGCAGAGACCAGGGCAGCGAATAATGCAGGCCTTGCATCTGCTACATCATGGACTTCCTGGGCGGCACCAACAGGATGCAGCAACTTGGCTACAAATACATGGTACACCGTAAGACTGGTAATATCATCGACTACAGCCCAAGCATATATAAATGGGTTGGCATGTGGAGGTGCTTATACGTTTGTGAACAGTGGAGGATATATAGGTTTAGTTGGTGACGCCTTAGGAGTTTCATATACGACATGGTGGGACAATCTAAGAGTCAGAAAATATGTTACTCAAGAACCTAGTTCTGTGATGTCTAGTAGCGAAGAGAGAATAATCTATTGGTATGCTAACAATACCAGCATATTAGATGGGAATATTAGTTTCATATTCGATAGTAGCAACCAATATTATGGGAATTATTCTGTAGTGACTGTAGGGAATTCACAAGGTTTCTATGCTGCAAAAAATTATACCACTTTCTATTTAGGTCCGGATACAACACCTCCTGACGTGGTATTGTTGACACCTACAGATTTTCAGAGAGCAGGTGTAGGGATATATAATTTTAGTTATAGGCCATACGATTATAATCTTAATAACTGCACATTTTATATTAACATTAATGGCACATTTCAGCCATTAATAACAAACACGATCCCAACGAACAATGCAACAAATACATTCTCTAACATTTCTTTAGTTTTGGGATTATATAAGTGGAATGTCCTGTGTTTCGACATTCTAGGGAATAATGCATCTGCACCTGCTAATTTTACTTTAAACCTAACAGGTCCTGATATTACTTTGAACAGTACAAGCATATGGATGCAGGGAGCAAATCTTGTAGAAGGTACGAATGCCACAATCCTTGCAAATATCAGCAATATAGGGCTGAGTCCTGCCATATCATCATTTATTGTGCAATTCTATGCAGGAGACCCATCATTTAATGGGATACAGATCGGCTCAAATATTACCATACAAAATCTTAGTATCGGTGAGTCCAGGACAATAAATACTAGTTATATACTAAAGTCTGGAAATAATAATATATTCGTTATTATAGACTCCAATAATCAATTAAATGAGTCTGACGAAACAAATAATAAGGCAAACAACACATTCATAGTTGAATTATATCAGTATTATTATGGTAACATGACAGCAAATATGGTGTTAGGAACAAGCCAGGATTCTACGCTATTATATATATCCAACCTCTCCATAATAAGTGGGAACCTATACATCGCTGATAGCGATAGCATGTTTTCCTTCCCAAATCTGCAAGCTCTGGGCAGAAACGTCAATAATGTATCAGTAAGCAATGATTTCTCAAACCTGGATTTAAATATGAATACGAGCAATTACTCTGACTCTATCACAATGGTATGGACAAATGGAACCAACATCCCGATAAGCACTGCCACATTCAATATATCTTATAGGTCAGTAAGTAATGTTCCTATAGTCGCGTCTACAAATAACAGCAATTTCATGACAGGCATATTGTGGGATATGGCCGACGATGCATCACACAATCTAAGATATGACACTACTGACAAAGAGGACATAGTATTCGTAACTTCATTCCGACCTGCTACTCAGGGAAAATATGGCACATATAATTATGAGATCAAAATTCCAGCAACATTAAGATCCTATAAAGGATTTACTAATACTGTGAGCATTTATTATGAAATCAATTAATTTTAATATGAATAAACTACTCATTTTATATATAACGCTGTTCATTTTATATATAACGAATGGACATAATTTAAGATGATGTTCGATGTGTAGTTTAGGAAAAATTAACTTTTTAAACTAAATTAACTTTAGAGGTATAATATTTGGAAAAAGAGCATAAAGGGGTGAGTGATTGGTAGATCAGGACTATGAAGCTGATTTGAGCATATTAGAAGATATGTGCTCTGAGTTAGAAGAAAACGCTATTCTTTTGGACAAAGACCTCAATATAATCTGGCTCAATAAAGTACTGAGAAATAAATTATCATCTATATTTCTGATTAATGGAGATAATTCCATAAACTCTTCTATAAGATTCGGCATTGATGAACCGATAGATTATATGCTGGTTAAGAGATTATGCGCTGATTTATTCGGTAAAGAATTATTTTCTGAAAATTCCACAGCAAAAGAAGTATTCAATACTGGAAAGTTAGCTAAATCTCTAACTCATGCAAAATCAGGAACAATCAAGAAAATATCTATCCCTATAAAATTTGGCAATAGTGTTGCCTATGTGCTTGAGATTATAGAAGAGCCCATACAATACAATAATCCGGAAATAATTGCAATCATACAATATTTTCTAGGACAGTACAAAATACCATGCATAGTGGCTGACAAAGAACATCATTTTATCTGTCATAATAAGATTATTGATGAACTGTTCAAGAATTCAGGATTGCTTAAGGAGATGATTTACTCAAAGTTGAGAAATAATCCACAGAAAGGATTAGAAGACCTCAAAGAACTAATGTATCTAAGTCATGTGGTGAAAAAAAGGATATTGAAAGATGGCAAAAAAGTGGTCGCGTATATATATGAACTGCACAAAAACTAATTGCATAAGAGGGAGCGTAGGTAAAAAATGTTAGAGATATTCAAAAAGAAAGAACAAGAAGAAACACAGATTAAGCAGCAAATGGCTAATTCCAATATTCAGCAAAATAATACTCCAAATCCCTCAATAAACCCATCCATGAATCCATCCACTATGGCTAAGGGTAATAATAGCATGCCTGAGAGTGTTCTAACTCCTCCCAAGAATCTTCCTGACTTAGCTAAAGACCTTTTTGGGATTGACCAAGGTTCTGAAAAATCACGATCAGAGCTTGAATCATATGCTACATCATTAAAAAATTCCCCTAATCAAATCCCAAAGCTTACTTCAAGGATGCCGATTGAGCCTACCTCAATCTCAGTTCCCAAACTTGATATAAATCTCATAAAAGATAGATTCGTCGATAATACGCCGGCCATTGCTAATATGTCCGCTGTAGCTAAAGAAAATACTAACCCAATCAATGCAGGTCTACAAATACCAAATAATGATTTAAGGCTAATAATAGAAAAGGCAATTGCGGATTATTTAGCTAGTATGAATTCTGCAGTTACACATTTAAATATATCTCCAGGAACAGCACCTAACATCCGAAATATCATGCCGCATAATATTGTAGATTATAATATAAATCCACAGATACAGGACAGAAGCTCTAGCTTCTTTAGCGAATTTGAAAAATATATTATGCAAGGTAGCAGAAACGATAATATCAATAAATCTGTTATAAATGAATTATTATCCGGTAATCTACTTGATAAAATGAGACATTTTCATGACGAGAATGAAAAGGTCCTATCATCAAAATTTGCAGAGCTTGAAGATCTAGAGAAATTGTGGATTATATCAATGGAGAGGAGTAAATCAGCAGACTTGTTGAATGAATCTCTTGAATCAGAAATATTATATAAGTCAGATCATATAAAGAAATTATTGACTGACTATGATTTAGATAAGGTCAGTAAAGATCAGAGAATTATGCAGAATCAGATGCATAATAAAAAAATGCCCTTTGATATATTCCAAATGTTGAGGAGGAAAGATGATAATCAAAAGACAGATACACATGCTATTGTGTCTAAGAGTACGAACAATAACGTCTTAATAAAAGATAATACTGAAGATTTGATTAATAAATATAATAGGTCGGCTCTGTCGTTCGAAAAAGACATCATCAATAACATTGTAATCTCTGATCCTTCTAAATATTTTTATGTTTGTGATGGGGTGGTTGTCAGATCAATTAGAGAATTGATATCTGCATTAGCAAGAATGTCTGATACTACATATAATTATCATGTGACTCATGAAAGGAATGATTTTGCGAATTGGATTAGGGAGATATTTAATCAACCTGAGCTAGCGGATGCAGTCATATTGATAAAGAGTCGAGCTGAACTTTTGAACTTCTTGGTAAGAAGTAGTATTTAAGGTATATAGGCTATTTTTATAACTATTTTTTGTCTTAAAATTGTTATAAAAGGATATTTTGTATTATTAATAGATTAATATATCTATTATATCTTTATGTCTTATAATAGTCTATGTTTGTTCTTATTAATTTATTAAAACGACAATATTTGCTTATATTTTCTAATTTACTAAAACGAAACATTTATATATAAGTATACATATTTGTATATTAATTTAGTTTTATGTTACAATAATCTGTAACTCAAAGATTGAAATAAATATAAAATCAATAAAAAAATCAAAGCCATGTCTGCAAGAACATGCTTGAGGTGAAAAAATGAATCAGAAGCTGCTAATAATATTCTATCTAACACTGGCAGTCCTAACAATTACGGTCGTAAGTGCTGTTCCATCAGGCCCAACAACAGATATAAATCCTATAAAGAGTGAAAGATGGTCAATTTGGGCGCCAAAAACTGTTGCTGCAGAAGCAGGAAATGTGACTGAATTCAATACAGATGGCTCCACAATCACAAGAACATGGCAGGGTTATTTCGGCAATATCACAGGTAAGATTACATTAGGAGATTCGGTCAATAATACTTTGTATGACTGGAATCTTGCAAGCCCACAAGGAGAGATATATGCCGTAAGAAATGCAGCTGTACCTGCATGGACAAGCGTAGTATGCGCAAGTCAAGCTGAATTGCAGGCAGAAGATTTAGCATTAGGAGCTAATGAATCAATAGATGAAGATTCTGTAAATCGAACCTTTGTTGTCGGTGGAGCACCAGATCAATTGGCTAGATATGCAGGCTCTGATTTCTCACATCCATTATTTTATGTGGCAAACCAGACAATTGTTGAGAATTCATGTCCTGTAGCAACAATGTATAACAGCTCATCAATGCCATCGCCATATTTTAAAGAGGTTATGTTATCTGATGGATCTGCAAATATGATATATACGGCAATCATTGCGCACACATTGAATCCATTTGCCGAATCAGATGGCTTTGACCAGAGAACTCATGATTTTGAGATGATAGTGGGAGAGAATGGGCATGGTAATGATATAGGGCCTTCATCAATAATATCCACTTATTGGTTCTATCTAGAACTGGAATAATTTTTTTTTATATTTATAGAATTAACTGAGATTTATAGTTGAGTCAACATTTAATAAATATCAAATAATGATAAATTCAAGGATGATGAGGAAAAATGAATAAAAAAACTCAATGGTTCTTTTTAGGACTATTAGCTATTGTTTTATTATCTTCATTTATCCATGCCTTACCAGCCGGTCCAATAGTAACATATGTATCCAATACTACTGCAACTGTAACCGCAGGGAACAGATCCCAAGATGCTAAAGGCACTATCACAACTTTAACAATGAGCAACAATCAGCAAGATTATAAATGGAAGGCTTATGTAGGAAATATTAGTGGTTCTTTGGCTTTAGATGATGTTAATGGCAAATCCATATATGATTGGGCCATGGGATCGCCTACAGGAGAAGTTTATGCTACAAGATATTCAGGATCTGTCAATTGGGCAAATGTTTCATGCATAAACCAAGGTAATGTCAACACAGAAGAAACGGCTTTAGGAATGGGTTTAGGAATCATAGATAATATAAATGGTACATTCAAGAACATCACCCATAAAAGCTTTTTAGTCGGCACCAAGAATATTACCGCGGATTCATGCAAATCTACAGCAACATATATCAATGATGCTGCTCAGTCATTATCAGATACTGCATTTTTCCAAGAGATATTGTTGCAAGATGATATAACAAATAATTTGATATATACGACCATGATAGAAAATAGCCATACAGGATATGATGGACAAAATTATAATTTTCAGATGCTTGTAGCAGAAAATGAATCAGCAACGATTCCATTAACCTATTACTTTTACGTAGAATTAGGATAAATCCTAAAATTTAATTTTTTCTATTTTTTCTATTTGTTTTTTGATTATTGTGAACTATACTATAAAATTCTCTATCTTTAGTTAACGGTCTTAAAAGAATTCTTTGTATTAATTCTATCTCCGATTTTCATTCTATAGTGTGATTTTTTAAATAATACTACATAATAAGTAAATATATCTAATAATAACCAAAAAATATATAAATATTACTACATAATAAGTTATAAATAGCCATTATTGAATAAAGTAAATGAAGAATTCCTATATATCACCTTTAAATCTAATATACAGAGATATTGAAATAGAAGAGAGTATATTTCGACATCTCGATGTAACTAACTGCAACTTGAACGAGACGGCTATTGTGCATAATAATTATAATATTTTATCAAGTTTAAAGAATGGTCTTATTCTAAGAAAAGATACCACACCAGACATCAATATACCTCTCTCCATCCTAAAGAATCATAGTACGCTTGAAGCAATAGTCTATTATCTGCATGCAATACATTTTCTAAGATATTCTGAGATAGCCTTAATTTTGAATAGAGACCAAAGAACAATATGGAATTGCTACAACAAAGCAAAGAATAAAATTACTATCAAAGGTTGTGAAGAGGATATCTCATTGCCTATTAATATATTCTATAACAGAACATTAAGCATGCTTGAGAGTGTTGTATTCAACCTTCGAACCGTTCAAGGACTTACAATAATGGAAATATCCCAAAAGTTAGGTAAGAATTACAGGACTATATGGACTGTATATAATAGATCATTAAAAAAATTATGTCAATGCAATGATTAGGACAAAAAGATTAGGAATGGATATGATACAGAAATATGTAATCAAGGGAATAAATCTGGCACTAATCATACTAATGTTCTCGACAATATTTATATCGTTAGCAGATATCAGTATCGGCATACCTCAAGGACCGACAATTATATCTAATAAAACTGACAATTATACACCGATTCCAGCTACACAAATAACTACTGCTGGTGGCTCATTCACAACATTAATCCTTAATGCGACAACGCAGACTCTAAGATGGAAAGCATATGTTGGAAATGTATCAGGCAAATTGGCATTAGATGATGCTAATGGAAAATCAATATTTGATTGGAGAGTTGCTAGTGTTACAGGAGAGGTTTATACGACTAGGAATAGCACTATAGATTGGTCTAGTATCCAATGTGCAAATAGTACCACAATAAATAACGAGGATTTATCCATGAATATGTCCTTGAGTAGTCCAGATACGATAAATAAGACATTTAATGTATCTATTCACAAGAGTTTCTATGTAGGCACAATTCTTATGCAAAACAGTACTTGTCGTTCCATAGCAACATATGTAAACGATACAGCCCAAGCCTCATTAGAGAGTGCATCGTTCCAAGAGATGCTGTTACAGGATGGATATAATAGAATGGTGTATGCAACATTAATCAACCAGAATACTACAGGATATAATAATCAGAAGTATGATTTTCAGATGATTGTCGCTGAGAATGAATGGCAGACAACTCCTACGACATATTACTTGTATGTAGAATTAGTTTAAACTGGCTAATTAAAAATATAACTCTTTATTAATCATAATAAATCTGAAGATATTTATATAATAGATTTTAAACACTTATAACGCATAAATTCAGTTTATAATTAATTAATGAATCTTATTTATTTATTTAATATATCACTTTATGTATTATATATACTACTATATATAGTAATAATAATTCTATTATAGAATCATATATTTTATTGTATTAATTATATTTTAAAACGATATATTATTTTATACTTTATTATATTCTAACAATTAAATTAATTTATATATTACTATAAATAAGGCTATTTTAAATATAAAACAAAACATTTAAATATAACTTGTGTTATAGATATATTAAGATACAAAAAGGTATACTAAGGGTGTATAACTTTTCACGTCGACAAAATAACAATTATGTCATTTATGATAAGGTCTGGTAATCGGTCACCACAATGAACCATTATCACAATCTTTAGAACCCATTTACAACAATAAATTTCATTTATTAGAGTTCATCAAATTAAGGATTGCGTGGAAGTAAAGCATAGATTGCTTCTATAGAGCGAATTAGTAAAAGATTTCACTATAGATAGCACTATATGCTTTGGATTGCGTGGATAATGGAGCAGGAAACACTTTTTACATCCTCGAAATGGGATATACTTAAATGCCTAGAGAAAGGAAAAAAATCTCCTATAGATCTTGCACGAGAATCCAAAACATCAGTGGCAAATATCTCACAACAACTTAGGCTTCTAGAATTGGCAGGATTTGTAAAAAGTGAGAGAATATCCAATAGAGAAAAGGGTCTTCCTAGAATATTATATTCATTAGCAGGAAATTTTTCATATTTAGTCATTACTGCACCTGATTTTGTGGAAAAGAAATTTGTCAGACTCGAAGATTATCAAAAGATTATCTTGAAGATTTGGTTCATGGATGATAAATCCTTGCAATATTATATAGAGAAATTCTTTTGGCAAATCGAAAAATATATGGACAAGATAGATATGGTAGCCTTTGATCTATCAGACAACAAGAAAATAATCGTACACCTAGTATCTTCTAACGCTGATTTAAAAAAATCTTTGAAAGACACTAATATTGATGGTTCAATTGGATCAAAGCAATTTTCTGTCAATTTCGATAAAGATCAAGACTTGGAAAAGAATATATCAAAATATTTCGTATTATACAAAAAAAATGTAGTGCCGAGAGTTGATTAGATATGTATTTTAAAAAGGAAAGCAGTCATAACTTGGTCATTAAGATATTATGGATATTTAGTATATTATGCATATTGGCATTAACATTTGCAGCTGTTATGGCAGCACCATCAGGGATCAGCAATATAACTCTCATTAACAGTACAAGATATACTATAGCCCCAGCTCAAAGCATAGCAGCACTTGCCGGTAATGTGACTGAGATGAACTTAAATGGTAATACTATTACTAATACTTGGCAAGGGTATTTTGGTAATGTCACAGGGAAGATAGTCTTAGGCAATTCTAATAACAACACTTTTTATGATTGGAATGCAGCAAGCCCGCATGGTGAGATATTTGCGACAAGGACTTCATCTACACCTACTTGGACTAGTATCCGATGCGCCAATGTCACGAATATACTTGCTGAAGATACTTATCTTGGTGCAAACCAAACAGCAGATGTAGATTCTGTTAATAATACTTTCTTGAATAGTTCAAGCTTCAATCAGTTTTATGTTGGTAGCGTGAATATCAATACTTCGCAAAACTGTTTTGCAACACGAATGTATAATGCATCTGGTGTCAAGAGCACCGCTAATTTTGCCGAGGTATTATTGTCTGATACCAGCAACATGATATATACATCAATAATTGATCAAGCGACAATCGGCTTTGACAACAGGACACATCAGTTCGAGATGCTAGTAGGTGAAAACGGCCATGGAGGAGATACTGCAACAACTGCTTATTATTTTTATGTAGAATTAGGATAAATATGTGAATAAAAAACAAGTTTAATAATTAAATAGGAGGATAAAATGAAAGGGCTAAAAATTGCGTGGATAATAACAATGGTATTTGGATTTATTTTTATGATCTGCAGTGTATCGGCACTTCCTTCAGGAGTGGGAGCTATTACTCCTATTTCCAGTGGCAGGATGTCGATTCCAAGTGCGCAAAATCAATCCGCACTTGCCGGTAATGTTAGTGAAGTTGTGATGACTGGTAATACAATCACTCAAACATGGCAAGGATATTATGGTAATGTCAGTGGTAAGATGATATTAGGTGATGCCAATAACAATACTTTTTATGATTGGAGTGCAGCAAGTGCTCATGGAGAAATATACGCAACAAGGTCTGCCACTACACCAGTATGGACCAACATCAGATGTGCAAATCCGGCTAATATTACCGCTGAAGATACATATCTCGGTACTAACCAATCTACAGATCCGGATTCTGTTAATAATACTTTCTTGAATACTACTAATTTCAATCAATTTTATGTTGGTAGCGTGAATATCAATACTTCACAAAACTGTTTTGCAACACGAATGTATAATCAATCTGGGTTGAAGAGCACTTCAAGTTGGGCTGAGGTATTATTGTCCGATACGACCAATAATATATATACATCTATACTTGAATCGAAAGTGACTGGTTTTGACAATAGGAACCATGATTTTCAGATGCTTGTCGGAGAAAATGGACACGGAACCGACACAGCTACAACTACTTATTATTTTTATCTTGAATTAGGATAAATAACATTATCGTTAATATACGAATGGATAGAATTTAAGAGTTAGGAGGAACATATGAAAGCGTTTAGAGTTGCGCAGGTATTGGTCATAATCGGACTCATGATATTGATTGATAGAGTTGCAGCTGTACCTTCAGGTGTCGGCACAATCACGCCCATATCAAGTGGCAGGATGACGATAGATGGCGGATCCAATGTTTCAGCTGTCGCTGGCAATGTATCTGAGATAATCCTTAATGGTAACTCTATCACCCAGACATGGCAAGGGTATTTTGGTAATGTCAGCGGTAAGATAGTATTAGGAGATATCAACAACAATACTTTTTATGACTGGAGTGCTGCAAGTGCACATGGTGAAGTGTATGCCACGAGATCCGCAACTACTCCTATATGGGCAAACATTAAATGCGCTAATACTAGTGATGTAGGTAGTGAGGATGCCTATCTTGGGACTAATCAATCAACAGATGTTGATTCTGTCAATAATACATTTGTAAATACGACAGGATTTCCATCTTTTTATGTAGGATCTGTTTTGATAAATAATTCAAAAGGGTGTCCTGGTACGATGATGTATAATGCATCTGGTGTCAAGAGCACCACTAATTTTGCTGAGGTATTATTGTCTGACACCAGCAACATGATTTACACTTCTGTACTAGAACAGAAAGCTGTCGGATTCGACAATAGACCACATGATTTCGAGATGCTAGTAGGTGAAAACGGTCATGGTGGAGACATGAATCCAACAACATACTTTTTTTATCTGGAGCTAGGTTAAAATTGAAATGAATTTAAAAGACATTTGAGAGGGACATTATGGAAGACGCCAAAGGATTGTTACTTAAAGAGAACACATCTAGTAAACAATACCAGAATATTATTAAAAATATTGTCTGGATATTGCTTATAGGGATGATGTTATTTAGTATTTTCTTTGATGTTTTAGCAATACCATCAGGTCCTGTAATAACATATGTATCAAATACTACTTCAGTGAATGCCGTTCCGAACAGGTCACAGGATGCCAAAGGTACGATTACAACAGTTACTATGGTAGCGAATCAGCAGGATTATAAATGGAAGGCTTATGTAGGAAATATTAGTGGAGCTCTCGCATTAGATGATGCAAGCGGCAAATCAATATATGATTGGACTCCAGCGACAATAACTGGAGAATTGTATGCTACCAGACAATCCAGCGTAAGTTGGAACAGTGTAGCATGCGTTAATCAGTCAGTAATAGATAATGAGCAGGCATCACTAGGAATTGGCTCAAATATGGCCGATAATATCAATAGCACATTCAATAATACTGCGCATAAAAGTTTCTTGGTAGGTACGATCAATATTTCCCAAAATACCTGCAGATCTACTGCAACATACATTAATGATGCACCCCAGTCTGTCGGACCATCAGCATTCTTCCAAGAGATCCTGCTTAAAGATAATAGCACGAGCAGTATGATTTATACTACTTTGCTGGAGACTGCGCATACAGGATTCAATGGTGCGAGTACATTTAATTTCCAATTGATAGTGGCTGAAAACGAGTCTTCAAACACGCCGACACCATACTTTTTTTATGTAGAATTAGGATAAAGTGTTATTGGTTCCAAAATGGATGCGACAAAAAAACGAGTTACTATAGTAACGCAATCAATGTTCTTTATATTGATTATTGCTGGTATTTTATTGTTCTCCCAAATATCCAATGCTGCAAATAATAATGGTCCTAACAATAAAAATGTGACAGTCAGGACTAATGTTAATATAACAAATTCAAAACCAGAGATACTTGCGATAACAGTATTTCCAGAGACTAATTCATCTGGAAACAATATAACTCTTAATGCAGGCTCAATGCGTAATGTCACCTGTAATGCTACTCTAAGAGATTGGAATGGTTACAATGATATTGTCATGGTTAATGCCACCCTATGGGATATGCTGTCTTCGACTGTCAATGGCGTTGATAATAATAATAGTCATTATACGAATGTCAATTGCACTAATGGAGGGAATGGTATAAATTATACTGTGAATTACATATGCGTTTTCCCTGTCTATTATTATGCAAATAACGGGACTTGGAGCTGTAATATTACAGTTATGGACAATTCTAGCACTTTCTCGACTAGGGGAAATACTACAGTCATTTATCCAATATATGCTGTGAATATTACTGATGGTATAAATTATGGTAATGCGGCTGTAGAGGATTTCACTGTGAATACTACGGCGAATGTGACGAATTTCGGAAATATGGCGATTAATATTACAGTAGAAGGTTATGGTGCAAAATCAAATGATGGCTTAGCGATGAATTGCAGTCTAGGCGGAAATATCACTATTAGCAATGAAAGATACTCATTATATGATATTGATTGGACATCAAAAAATGTGTTGACTAGCAGTCCTGTTTTGTTAGATGGCTTAACTGTATCAAAGCAGACTCTATCAGATACATTGATGACAAATGCGACATATTGGCAGTTGTATGTAAACTCCAGCAATAATCCTGGCGGCAATTGCTCAGGATATGTCATATTTACTGCTACGACACCTTAAATTTTAATATTTCTCTGAATAGTATATGATTGGATATATCTCCATTTAACTGCAATTAATATTAATTTGGGTATATTATATCTATGATTTATATGAGCCAAAAATTGTCATAATAAAAGTAAGTAAAGAAATAAGTAATTTTATAAGTAAATAGATATATTTAAATAGTAGTTAATTCATAAATCCTATATGCCTGTCAGATTCAAGAGAAAGCTTTATTCTAGAGGTGGAAGTTATGAGACAACCATACCTATCCAACTATTATTCTCACTAGATTTATCGAAGAAACATGAAGTAGTGTTTGAATATGATGTAAAATCGCAAAGATGGCAGATATCATTCGAATTTATGGAGAAGAAGACTAAAAAATAGATTATCATAAAATCTGAAGATCGTTAATAAAAATTCAGGATTAAATATGGAAGGCATAAAAAATATTTCATTATATATTGTCTTGGCATCATTATTAGTTATGGCATTCATTACTATAATCTACAATAATGCCGAAGATAACAATATACTTACAGGAGCACAGATAATAAACACTAAGGTTAATATTTTATCAGTACAACCTTCCAATTGCTCATTTCATTTATATCCTGGCTGGAATCTGGTCTCGTTCTATTGTTTGGGGATGTGGAATCCTAGAGATGAGGTATTAGCTTCTATCAATAACTCATATGATATGATCTTCTCCTATGATATCACAGATTCATCAGATCCTTGGAAGAGCTACAATCCGAGACTGCCTAATTGGACAGTACAGCAACTTACTCATATGAGCAGGTTGTCTGGATATTGGATAAATATGAGTCAGGACGTTGATTATACTTTTAATGGTTCAAAAAAATACACCATAATACCGTTGGAACCTGGTTGGAACTTGGTAGGCTATCCCAATATGATCAATAAGTCGATAAATGAAAGCATGTCAACTGTATCATTCAATATGCTTAAAACCTATGATCCCCTAACAGAAACGATGCTAGTATATGTTGATGGCGAGATCAATAATACTCTATATACGACAGATACATATAAAGGATATTGGATCAATTCGACAGCAACACAGAACTGGAACTTGAACAGCTCATAAATATTTTGTATATAAAATGAAAAATAAACATAACAATGCTATGAGAGAAAATTTACGTATTGGCGCGTTACAATCAGATATGCCAGACATTATTGGAATTCTTTTTTATATTACTATTTTGATAATGTCATATCTGACAATCACTTCAATAGCAAGTGCACATCCTATTTTGCCTACAGAGTTTTATGGCAGGGTAATTTCATACAATAATAATGCATCATCGGGTATAATATCAGTCTATATCAACAACCAATCATGTGGAACATTCAATATTGTAAATACTGGTTATTACGGTGTTCTTTCCTGTAGAGGTACTGATTCTGATTCTTCATCAAAGACCGGAGGAAGTGATGGAGACATTGTAACATTCAAGTTTAATGGCAATCCAACATCAGTATTTGGTGATCATAGTTTTAACTCTGCATCATTCAAGTTTGTCAATATTACCTATCCTGAGATAGTTTGCGGCGATAATTTTTGTGATATGTTAGAGAACTGCGTCACTTGCCCGAGCGATTGCTTTGTCTGTAATACCACAGGCAATAATACCGGCAATAACACTGGTAATCAGTCAAACAATGGTACAGGAGGCAATGGTGGCAATGGAGGAACTGGTGGTGGATCAGGCGGGGGAGGAAATGGTGCAGGAGGTGCTGGAAGGATCACAATCCCTCCTGAAGGGACCGCACCGGCTTCTTGCGTAGAGAGTTGGCAATGTAGTAATTGGACATTGTGTTCTCCCATAGGTGTACAGAGTAGATCATGTTATGATATCAATGGCTGTGGTTCGTATACGAGCAAACCGCTGGAGGTAATGGAATGCGTATACGCTGGGAATTGCTTTGATAATCTAATCAATTGTCATGATGGGATGTGCGAAGAAGGAGTAGATTGCGGGGGTCCTTGCGATAAAAAATGTTCTGTGCAAGAACAACCCTTCCAAAACATAACCATTAGGCTACCTTCTTTTGAGATTCCTACAAAGATATGTGAAAAGCATATTAATATCAAAGATATTGGATTGTGGCTATTTATATTGATAATTCTTATAGCTATAGGCACTAGGATTCTATATACTAAATATAAGATAAAAAAATTGAAAAAAAATGAAGCAATGGTGCCTCTCGACAGAGCTAAGAAGATTTTTTCTGAAAAGAGAAAGACAATGCTCTTTTCTGTTTCATTGTTGTTTTTAGCTATTGCCAGCCTACTTTATAGTTATTTTTTCCTCCTTTGTCCTAATATTTTCTTTAATTACTCGTGGATATTGTTAATGATGTTAGTTCTCATCCCTTTAATTATACAATCAATAATGAGGAAATTGCAATATAGCGAAGCTGAGGATTTGAGCAAACAGAAGAAACTTGAAGATGTGCATTACCAGAATATTATAAAGATGATTGAGCTTGAGAATAATATGCTAGCGGATGAAGAAAATACAATAGCAAATAAGTTCTATGAACTATCCTCCAAAGAAGATTTCAGAACATTAACAGAGAAGCATCCAGAAATTAAAAATATATATAAAGATATAGTGGATCTTTACACAAAATATAGGGAGCATAAAAATCCATATGAACTGGAGAAGGATTTTATAGATAGTATCTCAATCCTCAATAACGACGTCGTATTCAATAAGGAATTAGCAAAATATCCTGATCTCAAGATAATATTTGATCGACTTTCTAAACTTTATTCGCAGTATGAGGAAAAGCAGAAACTATATGATAAATTAGATGAATTGGAGAACGAGGCAGATGCCGGTAATAAAAAATCTGAAATCGTGAAGCCTAAGAATACTTGATTCATAGCAAATATTATTTACCTTATCATCTCAACTTTCATCAAATTAATATTTCCAGCTATATTGAAAGGAATGCCGGCCGTGATTACTACAAGGTCAAATTCTTGGACATATTTTTTCTGTTTTACAGCCTCCAAAGATTTTTCTATTAATTCATCTGTGTTTTCAGGATATTCTATCAAAAGTGGCGTAACGCCCCATGCTAATATTAATTTCTTGAATTCATTTTCATTTGGTGTGACTGCAATTATCGGGTTCAATGGTTTATGCCTTGATATTTGTCTGGCCGTATGGCCTGTTGACGTGCAGGTAATTATGGCAGCCGCATCAAGATCCTTTGCAGTATCGCAAACTGATTTGCTTATTGAATCTGATATTGTCGGCTTAAATTCCCTGTTTTGCTCCTCTAACCATGTGATTATCTTGCTATGCTTTAGTGTTTGTTCTGTCTTTCTAGCTATCTTATCCATAATATCAATTGCTCTGAGAGGATGTTTTCCAGAAGCTGTTTCGCCTGATAGCATTATAGCATCAGTTCCATCAAGAATTGCATTGGCAACATCGGTAGCCTCTGCTCTTGTCGGTCTCGGATTTTTTGTCATGGATTCAAGCATCTGAGTGGCTGTAATTACAGGCTTTCCTGCCATATTGCATTTTTTTATGATTGTCTTCTGTACACTAGGTATATTCTCTATGGGTATTTGCACTCCTAGATCACCTCTTGCTACCATAACGCCATCTGATACTTCGATAATCTTATCAAGATGTTGCAGTGCTTGGAATGATTCGATTTTAGCTATTACGTGGATGTGCTCGGCATCATGTTTTTTTAGAAGCTGCTTAACCTCAAGAACATCCTGAGGAGTTTTTACAAATGATTGGGCTATGAAATCCATATTATTCCTTATGCCGAATTCTATGTCTAGAATATCCTGTTCAGAGACTGCAGGAAGATCAACGATTGCTCCTGGCACATTTACATTTTTTCTTGTTCCTATCTCCCCTCCTATTGTGATCCTGCAAATTACATCATCTCCTTTCAATTCCTCGACTTTCAATTCTACAGTCCCATCAGCGATATATATTAAAGAGCCCTTTTCAACTATCTTAGCTATATTCTTGTAAGATATTGCAATAATTTTTTCGTCTGACCACTCAATATCTTCTGTTGTGATTGTTACCAATTCATTATCTTTTAAGACTACGGGCTCTTTGAATTGTCCTATTCTTATTTCAGGTCCTTTAGTATCAAGCATCGTAGCTATAGGTATGTCTAGCTGCTTGTTTATAGCATTAATATGATCTATTACCTTCTGATGATCTTCATGTGTTCCGTGTGAAAAATTTAGTCTTGCAATGTCCAATCCCTTTTCTTTCATCTTGGAAATCATGTCTTGGTTATTTGAACTTGGACCTATAGTGCATATAATTTTAGTCTTCCTTTCTTTAAAGAAATTCTCCATGCTATATGCTTTAGCCAGTAGTTTATATATTTTTTGCTCTTATGTTCTTAATCTATCAATTTAACCTCTTTAGTGTCTGCCAATTTAATCTCTTTTCATCATTTTGGTCTAACTGAAGAGCATTTTTATCATAATAGTCATATATATGAAAAAAGTAATATTTATAATAAATATCATCAAAAACAGTAAACTATTTAAATAAGAAACATCATAAGTGTAATAAAAGTCATTTAGTATACTCATTAGGATATTGGTTTAGTATAATTGCGGATAAAGGGATAAATCGGATATGAAGCGGGTAAACATAGAGCTGGATGATGATGTGCACACCAAAGCCAAGGTGATTGCAGTCCTTAAAGGCCTGACCCTTAATGAATACTTCAGCAAAGCCATAAAGGATGCTGTTGAAAAGGATCAGCCAATTCTAAACAAGATAAAGAATCGATAATAGATAGCAGTATAATTGTTTAGATGCGCTTTGAGGGCTGGCCAAGATAATTATTATTCCAAAAGAAAATAACGAATGAATATGGTCAATAAAAAAAGATTGGACAACAGGAAATCAGGTATGTACATTCACATATTTATCATAATAATATTGATAGCATTGATGTCTCATTATATCAATGCGCAGGTCGAGATCACCAACGTAGACATGCCGTCAAATGCTAACGAGAATTCCTGGCTCAACATTTCATTTACAGGCACTACAGATTTGAATGAATCCGTAATGTACAGTATCTATGAAAACGGGATAAAAATGTCGGACAAAGATAATTTTTCGGTATTTCTAAATTATTCTTCATCTGGCATTTATACATACACTTTAGTAGCGCAAGACTCTGGTTCTAGAATTGAGGAAAATTATACTTTAGAAGTGACTGATATGCCGCTAGCCATCAATATATTAAGCCCAATATCCAGAAAATATGGTAAACGAGATATCTTGGTCAATATTACCACCAGCAATCCTGTTGATGTATGTAATTATTACGTTGACAGTCAAAACGACAGCTTGAATAAAGTTGATGATATGAATTTTGAAAAAATTATAAACCTCTCCGGCGACGGAATATTTCAATTATCAGTTAACTGCAATAATATATTTGATAATTCTACATCAGAAGTCACATTCAATATAGACACTTCAACACCTGTATTAACGTCTAAATCATATACTATAGACAATAATTATGATGTTACCCTAAATGTTGCTACTGACACTCAGGCCATATGCAAATATGATACAATAGATGCTGATTATAATAATATGAGCTATTTTTTTTCGCTGACAAATTCTTTAGTTCACTCTACCACTATAGACGCTTTGGCCGACGGTAATTATAACTATTATGTAAGATGCAAAAATATCCTTGGAAACGCGATGCCATCTTCTGAGATTATTGCATTTACAGTTGCACAAAAGCTTTCAGCATCGATATCGATAGACAAAAAACCTCCGCTCAAGGCAGGCACATATGAGATAACGCTTTTAACCTCAAGGCCTGTACAGAATAATCCCACCCTGTACTACGTATTCAATAATGATAACTCCCAAAGACCAATATCACTAACAGGTTCTGGTAATGTCTGGAAGGGCTATATGATAATTACAGATGACACAGCCGATAGTGTAGGAACATTCCATTTTTCTGGTATTGACTTCAATGGAGTCTCAGGCAATCTGATAAAAGATGGAGAGATCTTTCTTATAGACACAATAAAGCCTATCGCAGTCACCAGTTTAGAGTCGACAGCTGAAGATAATGGCGATATACAGATTAGATGGTATTATGACAACGAAGATGTAAAAAACTATAAAATATACAGATCCACCACCGATAATGTGGATTATGTGGATTATTATGATACGATAAATGAAAATTCTGGAACATCGCATAAGTATATTGATAATAATGTAGATCCTGGGGTGACCTATTATTATAAGGTTTCAGCGACTGACGAAGCAGATAATGATGGTATATTGTCAGATGTGGTATCTGCATTATCTACCGTTCAGTCTGTGACAGTTGATCAGGCAACTATAAATGTGACTACGCTTAAGCCTGACCTGATACCCAAGGTCGATGCCGCAATATCTGACATTGATAAAATGATTATGGATGTTCAGACAAGTAAGAATGCTCTGAATGATATTACGGATAATGCTCAATTAAGCATTATTACATTATTGAAACTATCTGATAAGATTGATATGTCGCTAAAGACCTTACAAGACATAGAGTCCCAAGCGACCTCTTACAAATCTCAGGACATTACTGCATCAGAACTGGATGTAAGGCTGAATAAGTTAAGACTTGATGCTATAAAGGCACAAACTCAGGTAGTAGAGGATATCAAGGTTGAGCAGTCAAGCAATTTTGACCAGATAACCCAGGAATCGGATGTCAATTCTGCAATATCGGCCGTTACCGAAGGTATGAACCTCTCAAAAAAAAGTGTTGATAATTATACTTCTGTAAACAAGAAGCTGCAGGATAGCATCACGATAAGAGGAGAAATACTTACCTTTAGGGTAAAATATTTGGGTATGGATGATTATTTGAAATATAGTATCGTCAAAAAGACTATAACATCCACAAGTTCGCTTAAAGATATCATAGTAATAGAGTCAATACCAAAAGAAATCGAAAAGAAGGCCTCTAATTTGGTATTAGATATCAAGAATCAGCAGATACCTATTGTCGTTCAGGAAGATCCTGTACTGAAGTGGTCATATGGAGATTTTTCATCTGCTGAAATATATTATCAGGTCAATGATGTCATCGACCTGTCATATCTTAAAAATTCTAAAACAGTGGTCTTAACTAAGCCAGATTTCAAATATTCAGATAGTGTACAGCAATCTGACAATGAAAGTGGTGTGACAGGATTTACATCATTGGATGCAGCAGGTATATCTAAATTATCTCTTATTCAGTGGCTAGTTGTAATTGGCATATGCGCAGTAATATTCTTAGGAGGGTATTATTTTGTGCTTACAAAACAAGAAAACAATTATAAGAACCAAAAAGTGATGTCTCATAAGATAATAGCAAAGCATGCAATTATTAGGCCTTCTACAGTTTATAGGATCAAGCCTGTAAATAACAAGCAAAATGAATCTAGTGTAGGAAAAAATCCTACTGCTCCTACCCAAAATGATTTTTCATTAAATAATAAGGATGGAATTAATCCTAATACTTTTACTGGTTTAAGGCTGCAGACCAATGCAATTACTACATCAGGTCAATATATCTTGTCTAGGATAGAATACTGCAATACGATTATTAATGGTCTAAATTATGAGAAGGCACGACTATTATATAATGATTGTGTAATGATACTTCAAAGCGATAAATCCTTAGACAAGCATTTGATAGTACAGGCAAAGGAAATGATGGATTATATTTACTTAAAACTTTATTCTTATAAATCGTTGCATGAAGCAAAAAAACATCTATATTACAAGAGACATGAAGAATTGAATTCGACACTGTTAAAGATAGATAATGCCTACTCTATATTGAATCAGAACCTTACTGATATAGAAGATACAAAGGTGTCTGATGAATTGAAGTTTATGATTTACTTATCTGAATCACGCAATCAGCTTGAGAGATTCAAGGATTAATAAATTCTGTAGATTTAATATCACTCCCTAAATTTCATATAAATCAATCTTCTTATCATAGCTTATGACCGCATTTTCTGCAATGCTTTCTTGTCCTAGAATTCACAGTCTGACAATTGGGGCATTTCTTTCTACCGAATATTATTAGCAGTATCAGAACCGCTATCAATGCTATTAGGCCATACAGCACAAAGTCAAATTGCACTAGTTTCAAGCCATATTCTCCTTTTAATGTTTTGATTAAAGAATTCTCTCTCTCACCATAATATGCCCATATCTTGACTGTTGGATTATTCAAAATGTCTGAGTCGCTGAGTACTACCGCTATCGGAAATGTGTGGGATTGTCCTGGTTTTATCAATGCTGTACCATCAGATGCGACTATTAAATATTCGCCATTCACAAATAGGTCCTGGATTTCAGGAGTCACGTAGCTATCGACCTTTCCAATATTTTTTATTGTGATAAGAAATTTGCCATTACCTTTATCATATACTACATCCGTAATGTTAATTGTGGCATCATCAAGTATTTCAACAGTCTCAACATTCATAGTACCTTGTAAAACATTCTCTAACGATCTCTTTCCTTCACCATATAATGTGTAAACGCTTGCAGTAATATTATTGCCATCAAGGACAATATCTCCCAGGTCATAAGTGATTGTCTTGTATTGATTTTTATCAATAAATACAACATCCTGATCACCTATAACTCCCTTGTTTTGACCGTCTACAAGCAATGTAATAGTACCTTTTAAGAATGCTCCGATGCCTGCTTTATTGCTATAAGTGACCCATAATGCCTTTGTTGCCTTATTATATATTATGGAATATAATTCAAGGCTTAATGTATATTTTGGCATAGGGAATTTGTCTAAATCTTCTACAGATGCTATTGAGCCTTCTGGATTTCTTGCTCCTTGAGCAAATTTTACGAAAACACTGATTCCGATTTGTCTTCTTATGGCAGTGGCTGAGTTTATCAGCTCGTTGCCTATCAATACAGCTACCTGAAATTCACTTTTCGTGATATAATCTTGTACCTGCGTTGGGACTGTGCTTTTTCCAATAAATAATACAGGATCCTGACCTGACATTATACTGGCTTCAATAAATTCCCCATTGCTCATCAGGGTCTGTTTGGAATGCTTGATTTCTTGATATCTCTTTACCATCTCAATATTATTGTCAAACCTATCTCCAAGATTTATAGTCTCTGGATTATATTTGGCAAGCCTCGTCTTGACTACTTCATCAACTTGGCCAAATATTATCACGCTCGTCGGCTTATTGTCAGACAAGAACGAATCTATGATGCCGATATTCCTATCATTTGCAAATAACACATAATAATTGCTGATTACAGCGTAAGATGCCACAGATAGAGCATTATATCCATAGGCATCATCCACTATAATAAATTTCTGTATATTATTCTCTTTGACTAACTTTTTTGCCAAATCAATATTAATAGTATTGGATGCAATCTCTGTAACATCAGTATATCCTTGAGAGTCCATCGTTGCCTTATAATTGACTATATATGGTTGCGATTTTGAAGATATGATCAATGTACCATTTGTTGATTTTGCTATAGAATATAACAATATTGTCCCATCCTGAGCGCTTGTTAAGAATAATCCTGGCTGTTTTCCTATCAAACTTGCATAGAGCATCGAGGAGTAGACATCCTTCCAATCTGCAGAATTTGCCACGACTTTATCGAATGCTAGTCCATATCCGCAGAGAATTGCTCCGAAAAAAACTACTAGTATAACGATAAAGAGTAACTTGCTATGCTTAGAAGCATTTATCATGAATTTCATCACCCATCTTATATTGTATCAGCAACCTAATTACTATTTAAATGTTATGGTGTTTTTGGGTTTGTTAAAATCTCGTCCTATACTCGTTTTTTTTGGCAATTCACATGATATTTGTTTTGATCTATATGCAAATTCACTCTTGCAATCTCTCTTTGCACAATAATATATGTTATAGTATGTTCATATTTTGGCCAGAAAAAATACATTTTAAACAAAGCCGGTGTTTTTATTCGGATGCAATAAATTTATATATTTCTTAGTCTTAGTACAACATTATCGGTTTGGTTAAGGAAATAACTTTAAAAGTTTTTTACCTTGTTATTAGATTTATTACCTAATTAAAACATATTTTATGCAATTTTTACAAAAAAAGTATTATTTTGAACATTATTGTTAATAAAAATGGGAATATGTGCTTTTTATTGTATTAATAGTAATAATTAAGAGTTATTTTTTTGTAAAGGATAATCGAAAGATTTATATATAAGTATACATATTTGTATATTAATTTAGTATTATTATACAAATGTACACTTTCAGTCAATATTACTTAGAAGACAACAAAAGAAGACAAAAATGAAGAAAAGACAAACCATTTTGCTTGCAACTGTAGCAATATCGTTAGTTATAACTGTATTCTTTTTATTATCAAATATATCATGGGCAGCAAATGCTAATGGACCTAACAATAAAAATGTCACTGTATGGACTCATGTCAATATAACTAATGCAAAGCCTGAAGTCCTACAGGTGTTGGTCTATCAGGAAACTAATGCTTCTGCGAAAAATATTACGTTAAGTGCAGGATCCATAAGACTTGTGACCTGCAATGCAACAGTGAGGGATTGGAATGGCTATAGTGATATAGTCTTAGTTAATGCCACTCTTTGGGATGCGCTAAACTCAACTATTAATTCATCTAATAATAATAATAGTCATTATACTAACACAAATTGTTCGAACTATGGAAATGGAGTCAATTTTACTGTCAATTATATTTGTAATTTCTCAGTATATTATTATGCAAATAATGGAACTTGGAATTGCAATGTCACAGCATATGATACTTATAATAAGTCAGGCACTTTAGGAAATAACACTTTATTATACTCACTATATGCACTGAATGTTACCGATGGTATTGATTATGGTAGTGTGGCTGTTGAAGACACTTCAAGTGAAATGACAGCCAATGTCACAAATTTTGGGAATATGCCTATCAACCTGACCTTGGAAGGATATGGTGTTAGGCAAGGTGATGGATTGGCAATGAATTGCTCCATTAACGGAAATATAACAGTGGACAATGAGCGTTTTGCAGTAGCGTCAGGAGTTTGGGGCGCAAAGACCGCATTGACAAGCAGCCAACAGCTGGCACAGGGATTGACAATTGTCAAGCAAACATCATCTAATACGCCCATAGTAAATTCCACTTACTGGCAATTATATATTCCTCCTAACCCTGCTGGAAACTGTACTGGTTATGTAATATTTACTGCACAAGCATCCTGAGCAGCATTTTTTATTATTTTCTCAGATTTTTTCTAACCCCATATGATAAAATATAAAAACAGTTAGCAGTATTATCAATTATTTTTATATTTATTAGTTGAAGGGTGGATGTTTGAGTCAAAAAAAGAGATCTATTAAGTTATACAAACCTATTATTGTATTGTTAGGAGAATTGCTAGTCTTAGTTATGATTATTCTCGTGTTCCCTTATCTTGTTTCTGCTGCCACAATTATTTCCCAATGCGGAAATATTACTTCTTCTGGTGCGTATGTTCTTAATCAAAGTATTACTAATGCGGGTACTTGTTTGCGGGTTTGGGTAGATAATGTCGAGATTGATTGTAATGGCAGCACTATTAAGTATAATACGGGTGGGTTAACGACACTTATGGGTATAGATGCGATTAATGGGACGATCGCGAGAACGAATTTGACGGTAAAAAATTGTATACTCATAAAGCCTTCTAGCAGCCAGACTGCGGGATACGGTATACGGTTAACGAGGTTTAGCAATTCCCGACTGATAAATAACACTATTTATACTAATGGGACAACAAATAATTACGGGATTTTCTTGACAACAAATTCACAAAACAATTTAATTGAGAATAATACCGTCTATTCGAATGGAAGTGGAGCTGGAAATGCAGGTATATATCTAATTACAGGATGTAGCAACAACACTATTAAGAATAACAGAATCAACACTTCTGGTGCAGGTACAGGGCACGGAATCTATATCTCTGGTTTAACCAATGTCTCAGATAATAATACTGTTTCTTCTAATACTATCTCAACATCAGGTACAGGAGCCACAAACGATGGGATTTATCTTACTACGAATGTCAACTATAATAATGTTACGGGCAATAATATTATCACTAATGGTACGACAACTAATCATGGAATCTATCTTGGAGGAGCTTCAGGAACTCCGGTAAACAACAATGAAATTTCCAATAATTCTATTCAAACGTTTGGAACACTTGGAACTGTTACGACCTATGGCATTTATCTTCAGAATTATGTAAATAAAAATAATATTTTTGATAATAACATTATCACTCATGGAACAACGAATGATTGGGGGATTTATCTTACTGGGACTGCTGCATTAACTGTTAATTCTAATGTTATTGATTCTAATACTGTTCAAACGACCGGGACTACTACTGGTGATTATGGTGTCTATCTTTTAACAAATGCAAATTTTAATAATGTGACTAATAATATTATTTCAACATATGGTTCTTCAGCCAATTATGGCGTTTATATTTCTGGGAATACTTTTGCCTGCAATTATAATGTGGTTTCTTTTAACAATATCTCGACTTCTGGTACGGCTGGTTCTAATTATGGGGTTTATTTTTATAGGAATGTGAATTCAAATGTTGTGTCAGGTAATAATGTTTCGACAAATGGCACCACCTCAGATTATGGTATTTATATTGTTGGAACGACCGGTCTTAGTGTTGATAATAATGTGATTGATTCAAATAATATTAATGCTACAGGAGCTGTCGGGGCATCTACTAATTATGGTGTTGTTCTTTCATCAAATGCCGATTTTAATAATGTTACGCATAATAATATAACTACTCAAGGAACAACTGCGAATTATGGGATATATGTTACTGGGACTGCTGCATTGACAGCGAATTCGAACATTATTGATTCTAATACTGTTCGAACGATTGGGACCACCACCAATAATTGGGGTGTTACGCTGATAACAAATGTGAATTCGGATATAGTCACTAATAATATTATTTCAACATATGGTTCTTCAGCCAATTATGGCGTTTATATTTCTGGGAATACCTTTGCCTGCAATTATAATGTGGTTTCTTTTAACAATATCTCGACTTCTGGTACGGCTGATTCTAATTATGGAGTATATCTTTATAGGAATGTGAATTCAAATATTGTGTCAGATAATAATGTTTCGACAAAAGGCACCACCTTAAATTATGGTATTTATGCTGTTGGAACTGCAGCATTAACTGTCAATTCTAATATTATTGACTCAAACATCATCCAAACCTTGGGCAGTATAACTAATAATTATGGCGTCTATCTTTTAACAAATGCAAATTTTAATAATGTGACTAATAATAATATCAGTACAAATGGAAGTACGGGAAATATAGGTGTTGTGTTATCTGGAGCAACTGCTCCTTCGATTGGGAATTTTGTTTTTGATAATATTATCCGGACTTTTGGCTCTACTGGCAATTATGGTGTTGAACTTACTGCTAATTCCAATTCCAATAATGTTTCTGGCAATGATATTATCACCAATGGTACGCTGACAAATCCAGGGATATATCTCTTGGGCGCAGCAGGAACTCCGGTAAACAACAATGAAATTTCTTATAATACTCTGCAGACAAGATGTTCTTCGGCATCAAGCAATTGTCATGGCATTTTTCTCCAGACCTTAGTCACCAACACGAGCATCATAGGAAATAGCATCACCACTGGTGGAACGACAATCAATTACGGGATTTATCTTTTAGGGACTGCCGCCTTGCCTGTGAATACCAACATATTTGATTCAAATACGCTAAATGTTTCAAAATCAGACAGGATTAATATAGGTTCTTTTTCTCAAAATAACACTGTTAGAAATAATTTAATAATAAATAGGAATTATTCCTATTATGATTTCAATATTTCGGCAGCAGGAGTAAATGGCACAGCATTTATCGACCAGTATCTTGAGAATTATACTTTCACAGGAAGTGGTGGGCTAATCACCGTCCAGAATTCCAGTTTTGGAAAAATCGTATTCCTCTATCCTGTCAATGGTAGTGGGGCAAATTTTTCAAAAGATATCAATATATCATATAATCATATCTATGTTAATTCTTCTAAAAGCGGATTAAACAAGTCTGCATTGCTGACGTTATATGACCTAACATTCAATAGTCCTGTAATTCTTAGGGATAATTCTACTTGCGCAGATTGTGTAATATTAAACTATACTAATGGGGATCTGCTTTTTAATGTATCCCATTTTAGTACATACTCTGCTGCTGAAAATCCTAATCCTCCAGTAATTGATTCAATGATCATCAATGATTCAATCGATCCGGAAAATGAGATAATATTATCTGCAGGCGCTATCAGGACTGTTCATTGTGTTGTCAGCGTATCTGATCCATTAGGCATTGGAAATATTATTGGCGCAAATGCAACATTCTACTATGATCAAAATTTGTCTTCTGATACAGATAATAATTTAGTGCATTATACAGATACTTCATGTGGTCTAAACCAGACCAACTCCACTGACAAAATATTTTCTTGTGATTTTGATATATGGTATTATGCCAATAATGGGACGTGGAATTGTAATGCGACAGCGTATAATAATCAGTCTGCCTTGGCATCTTCTAGCATGAGCACAGTTATAGATGCATTGTATGCCATAAATATCTCTGATGGGCTCAGCTTTGGCAATGTTGAATCGAATGTTGCATCAAATAATATTACAGCAAACATAACCAATTTAGGCAATGTGCCATTGAATATATCATTGCAAGGGTATTCGGTCGTGCCTGGTGATAGCATTGGTATGAACTGCTCTGACAATACTAACATAACTATAACTAATATTAGATTCACAAAAAACCCTTTGCTAGATTATAATCAGAAGACTTCATTGGATGGTTCGATACAATATTTGAACTTTACCCTGCAAAAGCAGAAAAACATCACAGTTATCACAAATAGTACATATTGGCAGATCATGCCAAATCCCGGCTCTAAGAACAGGTTTTGTGAAGGATTCATCATATTTAGTGCAGAAATATCATAAATTATTTAAAACAAGGTAATTCAGATGATAATCAATAGAGATAAAATGATATTTAGACCGATACATATAGTGACCAACCATAGAATGATTTCAGGATTTGCCTTTCTGATATTAGCGCTATTATGCTCAAACATCGTATCAGCAACAGGATTGTCTGTGAACAAAGCAGTCATGGACTTCAAAAACGTATTAAAAGGAGGATATGCAGAAGATACTGTATTTGTAGCATCAGATTCTGATTTCGATATTCCTCTTGGTTATCAGACCTTGGGAGACATCAAGGACTGGATTTCATTTGATCCAGACATCAACACGTCCAATGCAACAATCTATGTCAGCAGGACACACGGACAGGTATTGAAAGTAATCATCCAGCCTCCTGCTGATACGCCTTCAGGCAATTATACTGGTAGTGTACGCATACTTACAGGCACTATCAATAAACCAGGTGGGCCGTACGGTTCTCAGCTCCAGGCCGCATTTATGATCACCATCAAAGTTGAAGTGACTGGGACACAGATCATTTCCTGCAATGCAGGAGGAATAATAATCCCTGATACAGAGATAGGAAAGCCGCTGGAATATTCCATGACTGTGTCTAATGATGGAAATGTCCGTGTAAGGCCAAACGCCTCTATTGATGTATGGAATCAAGACCAGACAAAACTGATGACTACATTGACAACTGCATTCAATAATGTGGAAATTCTTCCGACAACATCAAGGACTCTATCCACGAGCTTTGATAACAATCTAAGGATTGGCCAGTACTGGGCGTATGCAACGATTGCGCCTTGCACTCGATCAGAGCTCATTTCCTTTAGTGTTGTTGAAATAGGCTCGATAATAGATTCAGGGGAATTGGTAAGGATCGAGAACGAGCCATGGGCTAGCATCGGAGAGATCATCCCTATCACAGCTTATTTCAAAAATTCCGGAACACGGATTGTGTCTGCCAAATTCAAAGGCATAATCACATTGAACAATCAGATTATCGAAAATTTAGATTCTGACTATCTTGATATTGCTCCAGGGGAATTGTCTAACATAACAGTATATTTCACGCCAAAAAAACTAGGCCAATATTTTATTTCTGGGAGAGTTCTTTATAATAACAAGCTAAGCTTTGAGAAAAGTTCCATATTGAACGTCAATTCTGGTGTGGAAGAGCAGGGTTTGGACATGGTATATATCTTAGCCATAATCATAATAGTTTTGGCAATATTATTGCTATTGATTTTTATAAGGAAAAAAAGGCATAAATTAAGAGTAAGCAGATAGCGCGTGCATAAATTTATTGCGTGCATAAATTTATTGTTGCAAGAGGTTAATTCATTATATAGATAATTTATACAATCAGACGATTTGCCGAAGTGCATAGGGTGTCATGTTTAATCCATTGTCCATATTCAGGAAAAGGAAAGTGTTGCTGATCTGCTTTGATCTAGATAATACGCTTTACGATTATAGTGCTGCAGAATCAGAAGCTGAGGCATACATAGCAGAGGAACTATGCAAAAAATTTTTCAAGAAAAAGTTAAAGCCTATCGAAGTCCTCAAAGTATACAATGATGTAAAGAATTCGCACATGCACCATGATTTGGATCCGAGGAAATTTTCTAGGGAATTATGGCTTGCAGAGACAATCGAGAAATTGAGGCCCGGCCAAAACTCAAGATTAATCGACTATTATTGTAATCAATATGAGAAGAAATATTGGGATTATCTGGTGCCAAGAATAAAATTATTCCCTAATACTCTATCGACCATGGATTCGCTTAAGATTTCTGGTAAGTACAAGTTGGCAACGATTACTGATTCTGACGGCAGAAAAGACATCAAAATGTCAAGGATTAAGGCTTTGGATCTGGAAAAATATTTTGATTATATTATCACCACTGATGATACAAGCAAAAACAAGCCATCTGTTGAGAATTGGGAGTATCTGTTGAAGCTATCCGGCTTGAGAGGAGAGGATTGCATGATGGTCGGGGATCATCCAGAAGTAGATTTGATAAGTGCAAAAAAGCTCGGATTCCTTACTGTCTGGAACAAGGAGCATATAAATAATGATCAACATTACAGGTTTGTTGACTATGAAATATCTGAAATAGGCCAATTGCTAGCGATTCTGAAAAAACTATCTTAGTTCATCTTTAGTTCATCTTGGTTGCAATATCAATGAGAAAAGATCTATAAATTAAAAAAATATTTTTGGCAGTTCAATTATTCACTACGACTAGTCGACGTGATTTGGACACAAAATTCTGTAATTTTCCTTCCTTATATTTGCCGCATCCTAAAATATCACTTCTTCCACTTTTTTGATCTTCATATTTCACAATTACAAAATCCTTTCCGCAATCAGAAAATTCTATGTCATTGCCTTTTATCCATGATATCATCTGATCATAATCAATGTTCACTGTATTCAACCTTGCGCATTTAGCGATGATCTGTGCTCCTTCAATGCTCAATCTTATCCTTTCCTTGTATAGCTCTCCAAAATACGACCCTAATGAATCTATATGGAGATTTTCTAAGTTCATCTTGGAGACATCTTTTGAGATGACATATATCTTATTGTCCTTATTCATCAAGAATATGAAATCTATATCTGACTTTTGTTTGTCATAGCCATACTGCTCTTTAAGTGTCTCCAGGATATGTTTCGTTTCCTTCGAGTTCAATATTTTCAGGTTTTGCATTCTAGGTCTTACACGCCCCAGACAGGATTTTTTACTCTCATCATGTCAGCAATCTCTTTTAATAATGATATCTCTTCTTTTGAAAAATATTTTGTCAATGTCTTCAATTTTCTGAATTGCTCCTCATGTATCGCAGAATAGAATATATCGCCTTCTGCAATCTGCCTTCCTACTGTGACCCCTGGCAATGATATGGCTGCTTGATCTTTCTTTTTGATAGATCGAACACTTTCCTTATCCTTCTGTATCTCCTTTACTGTCGCGAGCACAATCCCATCATTTTTCATAAGCTGAGTATTAGGTTGTAGTTCGCCAATCAACACCTCTACACCGATCACTGCAGGATTATTAGACCTAAAAGTGTAGTTATGAAGATATTCTATCTTGCAGGGCCTTGTAAGGCCTTCTAATTCTTTTTGCTCCAATCTTTTCAATTCTGTTTGTTTCCATTCAGAATATTCATCTATAAGCTTATAGATTATATTGCTTCTAATGACCTTGACTTTATCGTTTCTTATATTAGGATCTATGTTCACATTGAATGCTAATATCGCTGATTCTAAGGGATGCCTGTCAAAGTTCGATTCTGCATCAGCAAGATCTTTTTTTGTCACATTTCCTACTGATGCCTTCCTGATTCTAATTTTCTTATCCCTCAGCAACCTAATCATTGCTTCAAGGCTTCCTATGGTGTCTGCTTTGACGACAATACCTTCTTTTTCTGTCTCGATAATGACTTCATCAACCTGTTTTTGGACCTGTTTCCTATAATCCTCAAGTTGATTTTCCGCAGTAGATTGGATGCATGATATTATTGGCATGCCAGCAATCACATTCTCGATTTCTGGGGCTGATATTCTTACTCCTGTTGCAGCAATCACTTCACGCATTGAATTGAATTTGGTCTTTTTGTCTCTCATATCTGTCAAGGTATCGGGTTCGAACAGGCCCTTGATCTTAGTTTCGATTGGATGTTCAAGGCCTCCTATTATTAATATATCATTCACTCTCATCATCCCATCATATATTATGGCATCCATGCATAATCCTAACCCTTCCACATTCTTTATCTCAAGGATAGTGCCTTTAGAAGATTTTTTATCAGATATATCGCATTGAAGATTATCGCCTAAATATTTTTGTGTCAATGCAGTGATTATCATCAGCAATTTTGGTATCCCTACACCTGTCTTTGCTGAGCATGGCACTATCGCTATCTGTTTTGTGAAATCGCATCTGTCGAATCTTTCGGATTCCATCCCAAATTTTTCCTGGATAAATGCCACTGTTTCATATAATTTTCCCTCAATTTTCTGCTGTACTTCAAAGGATTGGGCATTGAGATTCTCAATCAGCGATTTATCGATCAGATCGTCCTTTACTACAAATCCTTCAATGAGATCTATCTTGTTTAGAGCGATTATGAATGGTGTCTTGGAATGTTTCAAGATATCAAACGCCTCGATGCTCTGCGGCTTGAACCCTTCGTTTATATCTACGACAATGACGGCAATATCAGCCAGATTTCCACCCCTTTTTCTAAGGCTTGTGAATGCTTCATGTCCAGGCGTATCTATAAATAAGAGTCCGGGTATTGAGAAATCCATCTTTACCTTCAATGCGCCGCAAACCTTCTTGATCACATCGATAGGTATGATAGAGGCTCCGATTGCTTGAGTAATGCCACCGGCCTCTGTGTCGATTATGCAGGTATTCCTGATCCTGTCAAGGATGCTGGATTTTCCATGGTCAACATGGCCTAGTACAGCGATGATCGGCGAGCGGCATTTTAATGGATTAGTCATGATATAAAGAATAAAGCGTATTTTTTAAAGGTGATGGAATTCTGATGGGATTCCAGCACTGCAAAAATTATAGGAATTATTATAGGACTTTTTGATGTGGAGATTTGCCGCTATTAATTAAATGATGGGAAATAATCATTTGAGCTGAGGGAATTAATTGGTTGCACTCGGCGATTCATCTTTAATAAGGTGATTGCCATCCATTTGATAAGTTATCGAAACTCCTCCAGGATTGCTCAGGCTTAAAGGTCCTGAAGAGCATGTGCCTGGCTTTTTTGGATTATTGCACAAGTATGTTGTCACATAATATGTCTTGTCACCATAATCCTTATCATCCTTTTTCAGCTGCATAATATCTGTGCACTTATGATCCCTTATCGCTGTCTCAAAATCGCAATAATACATGCAATCATCATCGCTGCTGCATGATTCGTTGCTATCATTTGATATTGGATAGCATTCATAGAATACGCCTGCTATTGGATTCAGATCATTCTTCACTAATACTCCATTGATATTTCGGCAATGTTGATTGAAATTATCAGGGCTGCATATGCTGATATTATTATATAATACTCCATCAGGGTTCTGCGTTCCTATTACTGCTTGCGCACATTTTGCATTATCACAGCAATATGCAATTGGGCTAATGATTATCTTCTTTATAATAGGAGCTTTTTCAGTCGTGGTGCATCCGGCAAAAGCGATCAGGACCAATATAGATATGCACATCATAAAGAATATAAATTCTTTATTGGACTGCGATTTATTAGATTTATTATTGTGCGGCCTTCTTTTATGGTTCATGATGTTCTTATTGTGCTCGTCTTTTATAAATTTTTTTAGTCAATATTAAACAAATTTTTAAATATGCCATGCATACTTTGGATATGCAGATAATCCGTGAGGGCATGGTAAGATTCTATGCTTCTAAGGATAAGGAAGGCAAGATATCAAAGGAACTTGACATATTTTATAATCCTGTGATGAAATTCAATCGTGACATATCTGTAATGCTGCTAAATTCCTTGGATATAAAGGGTCTGCAGATTGCAGATATCATGGCAGGATCTGGCGTTAGAAGCCTGAGATTTCTAAAAGAATTAAACAAGGGGAAGATCAGCAACATAACTGTCAATGACTATGATAAAGGCTTCGATAAATTGTTTTTGAAGAATTTAAGGTTAAATGTCATTAAATATGATAAAAAGAAGATATTTATTGAAAGTAAGGATGCTAATGTCATGCTGCTCGATTCTTCAGGGTTTGATTATATAGATATTGATCCATTCGGTAGCCCAAATGATTTTCTTGAGGCGGCCATTGTAAGGCTTTCCAGAAGGGGTATACTTGCTGTAACGGCTACTGATACAGCATCCCTGTCAGGAACATTTCCTGATGCATGCTTGAGGAAATACTGGGCAAAACCTTTACTCAACTACATGATGCATGAGACTGGCCTGCGCATATTGATAAGGAGGATACAGCTCATAGGTGCTGCACATGAAAAGGCTCTCACGCCGATATATTCATATTTCAAGGACCATTATTTCAGGGTATATTTCCGATGCAGGAAAGGAAAATCTTTTGCTGATGATATTCTCAAGCAGCATCAGTATCTCTCATACTGCAACAAGTGCATGCATTTTCGGCTGACATATTCTAATGATCAATCAGGAGAAGCATTATGCAAGAATTGCGGCTTTGATGGAGAATTTGACAGGAAGATGAATAATAGCACAGTGATTGCAGGGCCTTTATGGTCAGGGGATTTGTTTGAAGAGAAGCTTGCGCAGAAGATGCTTGTAGCAAATAAAGAGGATGTGAACAATGACTTTCTTGGGATGGTGCTGCAGGAATCAAGGATCAAGACATTTGGCTTTTATGATATCCATCAGATCGCTAGGAAATATAAGCTGATAATACCTAATTTTTCTTTTCTGATGAAAAGGATCATAGAGAAAAAATATCTTGCTGCAAGGACGCACTTCTCGATGCTGGGGATTAAAAGCGACATTCCTCTTGATGATTTAGTTAAGATAATGAAAAGTTGACATGATAAACCATTAGAAACATCCTGAAAAGAGGATTGTAATAAATGAGAATAATAAATTGTAATAAATGAAAAATAATCTATCCGATTATCCTTCTGATGTCTGTCAATTCTACTGATTGGACCCCGGCAATATCAGATATTTTCTTCTCTAACTCCTCTGTGCCGCCTTTTTTTTCATCCATAAGAAATGTGATATTAATAGACTCGAGGCCGAAGGCTATTGGGATTATCTCAACTTTTTTCTGCCTATCATCAGAAAATTCTGTTATAAGCTTCAATGCCTTCTTTTCGATTGAGTTCAAGTCCTGTTCAGGGCTTTCAGGCATTATTTTCAATGTAGCTATTGCAGTTCCCATTTTCTAGAATCAGTTAGGACCTTCAAATCCGCATTCTGGACATTTGTATTTGGCAACTATCTCTCTGCATTTGCCGCAGCGTGCTATCTCTTGCTTGCCACAGTTTGGGCACATGAACCTGACAGCACCCTTATTGTTCACAAGCGATGTCTTGCATGTAGTGCATTTGTTTATCATATTATATCACAGTTGTCGGAAATTTAGGCTATTTATAAATATTTCTCATATTGATAATCATTATGATATATTGTAAAGTTTTATGACTAGCTAGAATCAGATGATTGCTCTTTGATCAGCCTGCCGATGTCCTGCTTGATTTTCTCTATCACCACAGAAGCAGCCTTTTCACCCTCTTTGATGGTGTCGGCCACATTTTTGAAATCGAACTCATTACGCTCAGAAACTTTGGGTTCAATTAATATATAAGGTGTTTTGAGGTCTTTCAGATTAGTCCTTCCCATGAATCCTTGCATGATCCCTATGGATTGGAACAGTACATCCTTGAAATTAGAATTTTCTGTAATCTTGACCTTTTGCACAGATACGTCCACTAAAATGAGATAATCCATATCCTTGAGCAGATTGAAAGGTAATGGATTAATAATTCCACCATCTACAAATACCTTGTCATTGATCTTTCTTGTTGTGAATATCCCTGGATATGCTATTGCTGCCATGATTGCAGGCACAAGAGGACCTTTGCTGAATGCCACTTCAACACCGTCGATTATGTCAGTGGTATTGATTACTAAAGGTATTTTCAGGTCTTCAAAATTATAATCCAGTTTATTATTGTCTTTCTTAAGGTATTCTTTGATGTATCTATCAATTCTTGAATTGCTATGCCCCTTATCACCATCTTCAACTATTGATGCATCCTTTGGACTCAACTCTGAAATTCTCTGCCTGAGGTATGCCTTTATGTATTTCTCCAACTTTTCTCCTTTCATCAGGCCTGTTTTTGAGAATGAGAAGTCAAAGATATCATTTAATGTCCTGATCTTGAGGGCATACTGCTCCATCTTGTCAATATCCTGATCATGTGCATAGAATGCTCCTATGATTGCTCCGCTGCTGCATCCTGATATTGCATCAATGTTAATATTGTTCTTTTTTAGGATCTTTAATACGCCAATATGTGCAAATCCCCTTGCGCCTCCACCACTTAGAATCAATCCTATCTTTACCATTTTTTTTTTACTATCGCTGTTTTTTTCTGAAATTCTTGCTTATATAAATTCCTGCCTATATATAATTCTATAAGCCGATTATTTTCCACAATCCTGTAAACACTGTGAACCCATCAAAGCCAGGAATCGGGATCATATTGAAGATAAATAGGAATAGGTTTATATTTCTTGTCAATGTCCAGAACTGGAATGAGTTGGCCCTAAGATTTTTATATGATTTCAGAACAATCAGTCCTGCGAGGAATAATATAAGGTTTACTCCTGGACCGGCAAATGCGACAATAGTAGACTGTGATGTTGTTGCAGGGCCAAAGATAGATACATATGCAGGCACAAAGAATATGAATGGAAAATTGATCAACCTCAACACTACAGCAATCAATAACCATATATATGCGGCATGGAATGTTGCAGTAAGACCGAATGATAATGCAGTTATCTTATGGCCCAGTTCATGGAGCAATATCGCTGGTGCTGTGACAAGAGCTGCAAACAGGAAATCGTGCCAACTGAATCCAAACCTGGAACTGCTCAGATACTTATTTAATTCATCTCCATATTTTGTCTTTACAGGATGCTTGAATAGGTTCATGAATACGAATCCTATGACTGCTATCATCAGTATCATATCAAGTATCTCTGGAATGGTTATGAACATACTTACAAGAATTTTTGATAGTTTTTAAATATTATGAAAGCTTGGGCTGATATTATGATTCAGATCATGTCCTGCACGGATCTTTTATAAAATTTGTATAGGCTATGAATATATTTTGAATATATTTATATACTTATGAATATTGTTAGGATATCATGCCAAAATCCGCATCAAAGAAAAAGCTGTTACTTTTGATCAGCATATTGAGAATATCTGGGATCCTGATCATTGAATTTCTTATCTATCTTATATTGCTGTGGCTAAATATTTGGAAAATTGTGACAATACCAGATAAGATATTTATCTGCATCGCTGCTATCGGAATTGCTGTACTGTTCGGAAGAAAATATGAGTCAAACAAGAAATAAATCATTCTATGATATTAATGCAATTGTCCTATGATACAATGAGTTCTATATGTCCAGGTTTGTGACTTCCTTTGCATGAGTCTCTATAAACTCTCTTCTTGGCTCTACTTCATCACCCATCAATGTCTCAAATATATGGTCTGCAGAGATAGCATCCTCAATAGTTACCTTCTTGATAGTCCTCAGGTCAGGATCCATCGTAGTCTCCCATAATTGTTCAGGATTCATCTCTCCTAATCCTTTGTATCTCTGTATTGCTACATCATTGCCAAGCTTAGCAAGAAGATCATCCTTATCCTTATCTGTCAAGCAATAAAATTTCTGGCTGCCCTTTTTCACAAGATATAATGGCGGCTGAGCTAAGTATATGTATCCCTGCTCTATAAGCGGTTTCATATACCTGTAGAACAATGTCAGCATCAGAGTCCTGATATGGCTGCCATCGACGTCAGAATCTGCCATGATGATTATCTTATGATATCTAAGCTTCTGGATATTGAACTCTTCAGCAATGCCACTCCCAAGAGCTGTGATTATGTTTGTAATCTGCTCGCTCGCAATTACTTTTGCCAGCCTGGATTTTTCAACATTGAGTATCTTGCCTCTCAAAGGAAGAATAGCCTGAAATTCTCTTTTCCTGCCCTGCTTTGCACTATTATGCACAAATACTCCAGATGATAAAGCAAAATTATGTGTTCCAGGAACTTCAATATCATATACATCATTTCTTTCTTTTAATTTAATTATCTCTTTTATTTTATGATTATAATTTTCGACAGCTTCTATAAGTTTCTCTTCATTATTATGGAAAAATCTTTCAGAAAATGTATTATATGATAAGACATTCTTATTATTTAATTCCTTTCTAGTCTTTTCAAATGCATCCTTACTAACATCCTTATTCTTATCATAAACAGACCTAAGAACCTTAATAGTATTATCAAAATAGGTCTTATTATAAGCTTTTATCCTCTTCTGCCTAAACTCAGGAGTCCATTGATCTTTTGTTTTCTCGCTGCGCCACTTTTTCAATTTAGCATCAGACCATTGCATTTTTGCCATTTCAGAATAAATTTTTCTGTTTAACGGCATTAATGAATCTTGTGATTTCAGATCTTTAGCTTCTTTGTATGATTTGTCGCGTAGCATAAATTTGTGATCTGGTGTGCAGATGATTTCTTCATCGTTATCTATAATTATTTTTATTACTTCTGCATTGTGTTTTGTTATTCTAGGATTTGTTATTGGCGCTATTCCGATATTTCCTTCTTCTGTTATTGTGTAGCAATAGTTTTGTTTTCCTTCTTTATATTCTTTTACTAATTCTTTGAAACTTATGTTTCTCCCGTCGACTAATGCAACTTTTGTTTCACCAAAAAAACATCCTCCGGCCGAATCCCCTTCTACGATGAATATTTCGCATTTTGCAGGATCTGTTTCTGAGCAGTCTGCTAGTTTTCCTGGTAATGTCGAGAACTCTAGCACTGATTTTCTTCTTGTCAATTCTCTTGCCTTTCTTGCTGCTTCCCTGGCCCTTGCTGCGAGTAGGGACTTGTCGATTATTGACATGGCAGTCTTCGGATTCTCTTCCAAATATATGGATAAGGCGCTCGAGACAATGCTATCAACTATCCCTTTCACTTCGCTGTTGCCGAGCTTTGTCTTGGTCTGGCCTTCGAACTGCGGCTCAGGGATCTTGACTGATATTATCGCTGCAAGCCCTTCTCTTACATCATCGCTGCTCAATTTTATCTTTTCCTTGAATGCATTATTTTTTTCGATATAGTTATTGAGTGTCCTGGTGAGCGCTGTCTTGAATCCGACCAGATGACTGCCTCCTTCGACAGTGTTGATATTATTGACGAATGAATATACGTTCTCTGAATAATTGTCTGAATACTGCAAAGCGACCTCCACTTCTATCTTATCCTTGCCTTTTGAGATGAAGACAGGCTGGTGAAGCACTCTCTTGTTCTTGTTCAAGAATTCTACAAAGCTAATGATGCCTCCTTCATAATAGAATTCCTTGTCCTTGACTTTAATATTTCCTTCAGTATCGCGTTCATTCTCAGCAATCCTCTCATCCTTTAATGTGATCCTGACGCCTTTGTTCAAGAACGCCAATTCCCTTAGCCTATTCTCTAATATCGATGCGTCAAACACAGTGTCTGTGAATATCGTATCATCAGGCCAGAACCTGATCATTGTTCCTGTATCTGACATGCTGCATTCTCCTGTGATCTCAAGTTTTGTCGTCGGTACCCCGAAAGCATATTTTTGTGAATAGATCTTTCCATCCCTTTTGACTTGTATATTCAGCTCTTTGCTGAGTGCTGATACAACACTTAGTCCCACACCATGCAATCCTCCTGATACTTTGTAAGAATTCTTGTCGAATTTCCCTCCAGCATGAAGCTTTGTCATCACAACTTCAAGTGCAGTCATATTATATTTAGGATGCATATCTACCGGTATTCCCCTGCCGTTATCAGCTACTGTGATAGAATTTTCTTTCTCGATGATTACATTGATCTTTGTACAGAACCCGGCCAATGCTTCGTCTATTGAATTGTCAATGATCTCATATACCATATGATGCAGGCCGCGCGAAGATGTGCTCCCAATATACATAGAAGGCCTTTTCCTGACTGCATCTAATCCTCCAAGCACTACGATGTTTGAGGCATCATAGTTTCCATTGCTCTTGATGCTCTGGCCTTCCTGCTTATTGTCCGGGATATTCGTATTTGCCATTTTTACGCAATGTTGTATGCATGGATCCATAATCATGAATTCCATGATTGATTAGGTCCTGAAAAATAATTTTTTCAGGTAATCTGCGTTTTTCGACGCAAAACACTGAAAAGAAAGAAATGAATTTGGTTTATAAATTTTGTGTAAATAAAATATTATTTTTCCGACGACAAATATGTGTTTGGAGGCCGAAAATGCATAAATCAAGATGCTTTTTGGAATACTGATAATCATCAATATAATCCGATCGCATCATCATTTATTATTTTACATGATTTTCTTTAAACATAAGTTTTCCTTAGATCCGATTTTCTATATAGTTCCAAAAAATCTTGCAAATCAGGATTTGTCGTCGGGGAAATTGCATCTGATGATAAATGATGATGCTTGTCAATAGTTAATTTATTTTTATTCCGGATTATTCCGATCAGCTAATGTATTATCTGAAATCAAATGCTGCGCGATTTAGCATGAATTCACAAAAAAATATCTCGTCGACAGAATCACTTTCAAGAAATATTTTTGGACCAAACCGATGGATTACGACGAGAACTCAAATAAGAAACTATTTAAATAAGTTCTTTTATAAATTAATTAGGAAATTTAATTTAGAAGATTAAAATCAATGTTAAAGAGATGTTTTTGGTTATGGAAAAGTTTTTTTTAATAAATGATTCAAGGATTTCGAACATATACAACAGATTTTCAACAATATATTATGTTTCTAGTGGTGCATGCATATGAAAGTTGCGATATTATCAAATTTTTTCAAAAAAGAGTCAGACTATAAAGAAGTGGAAGAAGACCTCATGGAGGTAGGCAAGGCAGTGAAGAAGGTTCTCGAGTCTGCCGGTCATACGGCAATATTTTTTGATGTCAATGAGAAGACCTATGAAGAACTTAGGAATTCCAAGATAGATATGGCGTTCAATGTCTGCGAAAGGTTCAATGGCAGTAGTTTATTTGAACCTCATATAGCGTCAATGCTTGAGCTATTGAACATCCCATATACTGGATCAGGGCCATTGACGTTGGCAACATGCATAAATAAGGTTAGAGTCAAGGAAATACTCATGCATCATGGCATATTGACTCCCAACTATCAAGTATTCTATTCAAGAAACAAGAAGCTTGATCCAGAGCTGAAATTCCCATTGATAGTAAAGCCGGTGTGCATGGATAACAGCATAGGCATCACAAAAGATTCTGTGGTGCATGATGAGGAAGAATTACGCTCAAAAGTAGGATTTATATTGAGGACATATGATCAGCCTGCGCTTGTCGAGGAATTCATCGACGGCAGGGAGATTACAGTAGGGATTTTAGGCAACGGCAGGTCTGCCTCTGTGCTGCCATTGTCAGAAGTGGTATATATGAACTGGCCTGAGAACTTAGCCCAGATTTATAGTTATGAAGCAAAATGGCAAAAGGAATCTGATGCTTGGCATGGCCTTAGCATAGATTGCCCTGCAGATCTTCCGAAATATCAGGAATATCGGATCAAGAGGACTGCACTTCAAGTATATAATATATTGGGTTGCAGAGATTATGGCAGGATTGACTTCAGGCTTTCCAAAGAAGGGGTGCCGTATGTTCTTGAGATGAACCCGAACCCAGGGATAAGCCCTGTCTTGACTCCCGACGAACAGCCTGATTTCATGCCGTTTGCAGCAGTCCGCTCAGGGATGACATATGATCAATTGATAGTTAGGATTTTTGAAGAAGCATTGGATAGGAATGATATGACAATCAAGATACTTCCTGCTCCCAAACAGGCTGTCACCACAGCCGAGATCATATTTACAGAAGCCAATGATAATCATGTCAACCCAATAGTAATCAAGGAAGAATCTCCAGAGGCAGCTAGAAAAAAATGATTTTGTTGGGGGACAAATGGAAGTCATTTCTGACATTGCCAAGAATAAAGATATAATTCAGGATATTCTATCTAAACATGGCTGCTCAGCAGAACATAATTATTATTGCTATGTATATAATATAGAATCATGGGACGTCCCATATGTTTTCTTATTCGAGAAAAATTATCTGATACTCAGCAAATATGATACGCTTGATAATGACTGGTATATGATTGTGGAGCCTGTATGCCCTGACGAGAAAAAAATCGGTTTTCTGATATCTGCCATCGATTATGCGTTTTCTAGAAATGTCAGAAAGGTCTGGCTTGAGCTTGAGACTAAAACAAGACATAGTCTGATGATTGCGTTCAGGTCGAATAAAAAATATAAGATAAACAAGATCAATTACACACTGAATTGGCCTGTCTATGAATTAGATAAATGGACAGGTGACAAGATGGATGGCAAGGAATGGAAAGATCTTAGGTATTATTGGAACAGATTCTTTCGAGAGCATAAGGTGGAATTTTTGACATCTGATAAGGTGAGCAAGGATGAGATGAAAAGGCTAGTCCATAGCTGGAAGAAGACAAGAACCACAGGGGATAGGGCATATATTGATTATTATCTGCATGCTATAGATAAGGATTTTTTTGGATATGATATAAACAGGATAATGATTGTTGATGGCAAAGTTGCTGCGATAACAGCAGGATTCGAGTCACGGAGAGGATATTATTATTCAACAATAGGATTATATGACAAAGGAATCGATAGATGCAATGAGATAGCGAATCTTGATGACCTGATAAATCTTAAGAAATCAGGCTATAAAGTGGTGGATTTCGGCGGTGTAGAAAAAAAATCCCTCCCATTCAAAGACAAATTCAGGCCGACAAGACATTATAAGACGCATATATTTTCGATAATTTTAAGATAGGCGACAGAATACCTGATGATAGGCAGAATACCCGATGATATATTGGAGCGAACAGAATGATAAAAATAATCAGGACAAAGCATAATCAATGGTATGACATCAAGGATGGGATCCTTGAAGTGGAGCATAAGACATTTGACCATGATTCAAGATATCAGGAAGAGCATGATGATTTTGAAAGCTTTGTAAAAGATAACACCATAAATTTCATAGTCAAGGACAATGATAAGATCATAGGTTATCTGATGAGCTGTCCTATAGAAAATGACATAAGATATGATCATGATGAATATTTTGGCAAGCATGATACATTCCATCTGGAATCAATGGCCATATTGAAAAAATATAGGGGAACAGGCCTAGGCAATAGACTATTCGAGAAATTCTTGGAAACAGCAAAAAAGTTAAAGTTCAAAAGAGTGGTCCTTGATGCTACGAGCGAATCAATGACAATGCTCGCTCTCAAGCATGGATTCAAGAAATTAACATTCCATGAAAAATGGGATGGCGATACTAGCGCATGGTATATGGAGAAGATATTCTAAAAGCTAAGATTATTCTAAAATGCGAGATCTAAAATTTAGGATACAAAAGGTTAGATTTCCAAAAGGTTAGATTTAAATAATTCTTAAGAATAATCTTTCTCAAGAGGACAACATGAATAAGATTTTGAAGACATTCTTATGGATAATATTTATCGCAATAATACTATTAGGCATAATAATGTTTATCCGAGGCTTAAAAAATATCAAGTCAGAAAACCAAACAAATATTGCTAAGAATCAAAATATTTCAGTTGCCAATGATACTGGCGAAGATCAGCAGATAAATAATTCTAAATATGCTCTAGGATTGAGGACTAAGGATTCTGACTGCAAATCAAATCTTCCATATCCTGATTTTGCATGCAGCCCAGGAGAAGGGATGAATATCACAATGGATGCCTTATGCAAGAAAGGATATACGACAACAGCAAGGAATGTCTCTGAAGACATGAAGCATCAGGTATATGATGAATATGGAATTGTCACAAGAAAAACAGGGGAATACGAAGTGGACCATATTGTTCCACTAGAATTAGGAGGGACAAATTCTATCTCTAACCTATGGCCAGAGCCAGCAGAGCCAATGCCGGGATTTCACCAAAAAGACTTGATAGAGAACCTATTGCATGATAAAGTATGCTCTGGAGATATGCAGTTGAATCAGGCACAATATGAAATAGTCCATAACTGGACAAGATATCTGGATGAAGTTAATATGACGACATGATGACTATTAAAACAATTATCCTATAATCATGGTCCTATTTTTTATTGACAAAAATTGTTGACAATTTACGATATGTCTCCTCAAACTTCTGTATTATAGTCTCCTCGAACTCCCGTATTATATATCCTTCAGTTCTCCCGATCAAGATAAAATTTGCATATACTGTTCCAGGACCGAGTCCGTCATAAGAATCTATTGCAAGTTTTTCACAATCACGTATATCCTTACTTAATTGTTGAGCGAGAGTTTTCTCAAGGTTTTCCTTTGGTTCTATGCATGTGTATGTACAGCATGGAACATTGAGGAATATCACATAGATAGCTACAGATTTTACTAGGTCAGTAATTGTTTTCTTGTTTGGAATTATTGTCATATCATCGTCTCTATTTAGATATAAATTAAAATTTCATTGGGTAAAAAATAGATTTGATTATGGAATTGTGCATAACATTCTCATTCCTATATACGGTCCAGAGAGTTATTTCATTTGTTGGGTCCTTGATAATTGAAGATCGACCTTATGGCATATCCTTCTATTCTTCCAACAAACCCGTAGACAATATAACTCAAATCCATAATCCCAACCACTATCGTCCCAACCACTATCGGATCCGAATCAAACATGTTGTCCAGAGACTGAAAGTCAGCAGCTATTTGATGTACAAGAGAGTCTTTGAGTCTTTCCTTCGGCTCTAGCATAGTGTATCCACAACTAGGGATATTGCAAAGCAGCACACCTAAGGTAATTGACTTAATCCATGAATTTTTCATCATGTCGTCACAGATGATGTATAAATATATTAAATTATCTATTACTTTTTTATCAAAAACGAAATTAATTTAAATTAAGATGGTTTCCTGATTTATCATGATTAAGTATGATAAATTTGATCAAAGGATCATCGATGAACTGTTGAACAATTCGCGTATACCACTCACAAAGTTATCTCGTAAATTGCACAAGAATCGCGAGAATGTCCTGTATAGATTCAATAGGCTTGTTCGTCTCGGCATCATTCAATCGATGAATGCTACGATAAACACAAAATACTTTGGTTATACCCAATACGCACTATTCCTGCAATTGAAACAAGTTGATGAGACGATTGAGCGTAAACTCATCTCATTCTTACAGGAGAGCACAATTAATTCATGGATTGGGGTTGTGGTCGGGAAATGGAGCCTGGTTGCAGACGTGTACGCTTGCAGCCATAAAAAATTGAATAGCCAGATAGGATTAATAATGCATACGTATAAGAGATTTATTCAGGAATGTACAGTAATGAAGCTAAAAGAAAAGGTGTACACATTTGCAGCTGACCGAGTTTCAAATCATGATGCAACCCTCCAATTGGATACATTGGATTACTCGTTGTTGCACGAGTTAAACAAAGACGCCAGAATCTCATACGCTTCACTTTCATCAAAATTTAGGCGTACTGCAAATACTCTCAAAAGAAGAATAAAATTGCTCGAAAAACACAATATCATCAAAGGATACTCGGCTGTGATTGATCATCAAGCAATCGGTTTAGAAGTATACGGATTGCAGTTGAAGATATTATCTGACGTCAAAAGAAATGTTCGGAAAATAAATGAATGCCTGCTCAGATACGGTAACGTTGTATTCGTATATGAATATACGCATGGGCCATGGAATCTAGAAATAGGAATAGCGACCAGGACACCTAGCGAAATGAGGTTGTTTATCCGGCAGTTGAAGCATGATTTGCCAAATGATGTGATTATCTCGAGCTACTACCAACTCTTAGAGACGATGTCATCAGGAAAATTGCCGAAAAAAATCTTGGGTGGCGAAGGAAATAATAAATAAGATATAAGCCCCTGGCGAGGATAAATCTTCTAAAGATGAAAGCATATCGTCGATAACTTCTGCTTAACATCCTCCATTTTATTTTTATTAAACTATTATCAGACGGAAATACGACTATTTATTTAAAGTTTGTGATTTAGAAAACATTTCGATTTCAGTTTCTATCGCATGTAATATTGCGCCCTTAGCTTCTTGAATGGCTTGCGAATAGAATTTTTGCTGACGAACAATCGCTTCATCAAGAGCTTTAGGTACTTTGTACCATCCTTGATTTTCCAGAATAATCTCGTGGAGTGTTGCATCATAAAATATTCTCGCTGTACCCAGAACTAAGCCCTAACTTTTTCATCCGCTCACGTGGCCTATTATCTAAAGGAATGTCCTTAATGCGCATAAAGACAAGAATCAAAGCTTCTTAATATGTTTATCTCAAGAATTTTCGTAAATCTTCCGAGGGGAGCTTTGCACTCAGGGACAACAGTCTTTATATATTACTTAATATACCTTGACTGTTATGAGTAAGCTCTACATTGATACGAATGTTATCATTGATGCAGTAGAGGGCAGAAAGAACAAGTTTGGAAAGAATATTGGTGATTATGCTTCTGATCTCTTCAATGATGCAATTATATGTAAGCATCAGTTGGTTATTTCTTCATTCACACTATATGAATTATATAAGAAAGGCATCAATACAACGATATTTTTTGAGATGATAAAAAAGAAGCGCATTCATCTCGACCATGATGAATCAGACGAAGACAAGGCAAGAAAATTAAAAGAAGATAATTTTGACGATGCACTACATGTAATTCTAGCAGAAAAAGCACAAGCAGACGTTATCATTACAAGAAATATTGAAGATTTTAAAGAAATATCGACCAATATACCTGTACGCAGGCCAGAACAGTTATTATAATCCTGATTCTTTACGCAACTTTTCATTAAGTGCTTTCAATCCATGCTTATCTCTATAATCATCCATTTCTTTCTGTTTAACTTTGCTTTCTTCAGGTGTTAATAACCTTATTTGTGATAATGCTTCATGTAATTTCTTTTTTACTGGATCTGTTATCTCGTCTTCAGGTATTAATGCTTGTAATTCTATTCCCGCTTCTACTACTTCAGCGTCTTGCTGAACAATATCAAAATAGAAATGTGCATCTAATACATCGGAAGAATAATACTTATTCTCAAATAAATCTTTCTCAAAATTAAACATAGCAATATATTTCCACATTGCTTCAAATAGTGGTATTATGTTTCTTTTCTGTTCTATAATTATTTTATCATCTAATTTACTATATATATCGAACATTAATTCATAATACGCATCGAGCGTATCCTTATAATCTTTATTAGAATTCTTTGGCGCTACATCTAATAACTTTTTTAGATACTTAACAATCATAGCAAATGAACTTTTTGGATGTAAATCAAATTTAGAAGAATACAATATACTTAATATTTGTTCTTTAGTATCGTACAATATTTTAGGTTCTGCTTTATACTGCATATTTTTGATTTGATATGCATGATCTATTTTTGAACATGCTTTAGTCACTTCTTTTATAGCATCCTCTATCTTCTTAGGAAAACCCGTATAAGTATAATCTGCATCGTTATCAAATACAAACACATCTGTTCCGCCGTATTGATACCATCCTTTAGGAAGATGTTTTAATTCTGGAAAAGAATTAATTATTTGATATGCAATCTTTTTTGCATGAGTATTTGTTAATCTTTTGTTTGTAGCTTCATACCAATTCTTTTTAATTAAATAATATAATGTATGAAAATCTTTTCTAACCTCATCACTAAATGGTAATCCAAAATATGCTTCTTTATTATATGATGGTGCAATCGTTAATACTTTACTTGTGCCTACTGTTTCTTCCATTATTAATTTTGTTTCAATTAATATCTTAATATATTTAGAAATTGCAGTTCTATCTAATCCTGTTTCTTGAGAAATTTCTGTAACAGTTCGTTGACCTTTTGCTAAGCACTCAAATATTTTCTTTATTAGAACCTGGGTTGACCCTCTTCCCATAACAATTAGGAGATTGAGGTTATATAAAAAGGTATGTATTCACTAGTAGGTGAATAGCAACAAATAGGTTTATATGATGCTATTTAGCAACATTTATAAATAAGCACAATATATCACCATCATCGTCCACAAAGGCGATGGAGTGTAAAAATGTCAATGATAAAAGCTTTCGGAATTGTCGGTGCAGGCACCGCAGGAATATTAGTAGCAGGGATCTTTATCTCTAAGATAATGAACGCTGGATTTGAATGGTTATTTGGAACCCTACTTGGAGTTTTTGTTATAGCTGGTGCAATTGCTCTTGTCCTAAAATTTAGATAAATCATACACTAATAAAATCATTGTATGAAGTATGATTGATTGTAGTAGATCTATTTCTAAAAACAGATTATGAAGAAATAAGAAAAGCCTAAAAGCATAAGATATCTCCAGAAATGGAATAAGTATCACTTAGTATATTATTTATTCAAACTCCCTTAATGCTGTTATAAAACCTAAATCTGTTTTCTTAGGTTCTATATCCACACTATCATAAGTGTATATTTTTTTACCTTTGTAATAAAACTTTTTATGCAACTCAATAACTTCCTGAAACCTCTGACGTTCAGTTTCATTATGTAAAAAATAGTACAACCCTTGTTCCAGCTCTTTCAGCTTCTCCACATAGTTTCCTATCATGAAGAGATTATATAATATGTTGGGTTTTATGTATTCCTTTTTTTTTGATTGTATAATCTCCTTTTTTTCTTCTTGTTCTTCAAGCTGTTTAATTTGGTCATGTAGTATCATTACCATAATTGGCAATTCCATAAAATAACAAAATGCATCTTTCAAAAAATTATCTGAATGATTTTCGCTTAATACTGTAAGTATCAGTTTTCGATTAAAGAACACTCTCTTAACATGTTCTTGATTCCAGAAGTCTTTCAAGTTATCATATTTTTCTGAATCATCTGTAAAAAGCGTACGCCACCAATTTTGTTTATCCTTAACTTCTTCCTGATTTTTTTTAATAATATGTTGAGCAATCAAATTAAAATTAAGTGTATATTCTTTTTTTGAAAATTTTAGGACTCCATTATTAACGAGTATATCTATCTTTGTTTTTATCTTATAGAATTTTGACGCGTCATCATAAATCAGTTTACCAGCGTTACCCAAACTTATAGGTTCATTGACACATGAAAGACAAAGTCCTATAAGCGAGGGATTGTCCTTAAATTCAGATTCACATTCAGAGGGAAATGCATGTTTAACCATACTTCAGTATATAAAAGCCTATTTATATATTTATCGAAAAAGATATTAGAAAAAGCTATTGAGAAAATTCCATAAAGTTTAAAAGATTAGAAATTTATAAATAGCTTAAGAAATTATACATTTCTATTAGCAATATTTATAAACTGGCAGTTATTTCGCAATGAAAATGATGTAGTAAACGCATCAGGGGGAATACAAATGACAGACAAAACTTGGAGAAATATAAAAAATGGTGGCACAATAGTTGCGGCCGGGGCAGTAATTGTATTAGCATTTAGAGAAATTTTTGGAGGTAAATAAGATGACGAATACAGATGATGGAATGGCAGAAGGCCTCTTAGTTCTCGGAACCGTCGGATTAATTGGCGGGGTTGTTGGATATATGATGGGACAGAACGAAAGTAGAATAGACACTGAATATGCTGAAGAATATGATAATCCAATCAAGCAACTTGATCCTTTCAGCAAATTGGGCAGGCATTTGGAAACGGATACTGAATTAATGGAAATTGTCAGTAACTTGCCAGTAAAGGGTGTTGCTAGGGTCTCAATACAGAATAGATTTGTGTGTGAATTCGGGTCGCTTACACCTATTTTGGACACAAAAGATCTTTCAAGAGCTATTGCAGAATTGCAGGTCAAAGGAACAGGAAAGGATGCTAAAGCGCTAATATATATCGAGGCGCCAGAGGAATTAGAATGGAATCTCGTGCAAGAGATTCGAGCTAAATTAGGCATTGCTGCTAAAGTATTCTTCAAGAAGCAAACTGTTCCAACAGATTCAATAATCATTGAGTCCTTGATTTTAGGCTAAACAGCTAATTTTTTTCTTTTTTTTGATTATGGGGGTAAAATGAAAGGTTATACTGCATTAAATCAATTCATCTTAGATTATAGACTGTACCAGACTGCAAAAAAGATTGATCCAGGAAAAGAGGGAAAAACCGTTACATCCCTTATGAATCAGCGCATTGATTATAGACTAAAGTTTGCTTCTAAGAATTTTAAGTTCATGTTATCTAAAAGAAAGTATTCTTTTAATGATTTAAAATTTATTGCCACACACGATTATATGAAAGAGATTTATAGTATTGAAATGTTTTTTACAGAGTGTTTTGGTACACAATATGTGACATCAGAACAGTATAAGACACTTCTAAAAAGTAGTTCTTTCAAATCTGGAAGGCTTAAAAGGCTTTATGAGTTTATTCCACAAAATATTATATCAAAAAATGATTTTTTAAGGATGCTTAGGTTCAGTAAACGTATAAGAAAAAATGAATTAACAACAATAATGAATTCTTTATGTAATAGGGATTGGCGTATTTGGTATAATGAATTACTTGACCAGGCAAAGATAATGGAAGAAAGAGGAATGGTGTTTACATGAGTTATACATCCTATATACAGATTATTAGCGACGTTAATTATGCTGAAGATTTATTATCGATTGAAAAGAATAGGGATTATGGTTTTACGCATTTATCTTCAGGATACATTGATGTTCGAATGGTGAAGAAATTAAGGGGTATATGGTTAGAAAATGTTGAGAATGAATTCATTTCATCATATAAAAATAATAGTTCCTTAGGAAAATTCTTAAAAACGTATCCATTATCTTTCAAGGAATTCTGCTGTCTTATAGATTTGATAGGAGATAATCTTGGAATGACTGATTATGAGATAAGTAATAAGATTAGTGAGGATAAAGATTTATTCCGAAAACATAAGATAAGGTTTGAATCCAGTAAGTTAAAAAAATATAAGTTAGTATATAAGATAATTAATCCGTTAAGACCCTTAAAGACGACTTATGAAGTGTCTTATAGAGCGCAACTTGCTTTGAATAATAAGAAATACACTGATGAGTACGAACAGCTTGATTTAGCGCTCGAGGAAGAATCAAAAAGAAACTCTCCTGAAGAACTTAATAGCTTGTACTATATGATTAATCCTAAAGATTCATTTAAAGAATTGATTGTTGCTCCTTCAATAATAGATAAATTAAAGACTGCAGTGTCAAGAGAAAGAGAGAAAGATAAAATATTCAAAAAGTGGGGCTTTGGAGAAGTTATACAATATGGTAGGGGAACAACATTAAATTTTCGTGGACCTCCGGGAACTGGAAAAACACTTGCAGCAAATTGTCTAGCTAAAGAACTCGGAAAAAAATTACTAATAGTAAGATATGATCAATTACAAAATGCTTATGTAGGTGGCACGGAAAAACATATTCAGCAAATATTTCAAATTGCAAAAGTAAAGGATGCAATATTATTCTTTGATGAAGCAGATGCTATAGCATTAAATAGAGCATCGCTAGAACAAAGTTGGGAAATGAGCCAAGTAAACACTTTACTAAAAGAATTAGAGCGATTTGAAGGAGTATGCATATTTGCAACAAACTTCTCAGAAAAATATGATCCTGCCTTCGAAAGAAGATTGACACTCCATATAGACTTTGAACTACCAACAAAAGAACAAGCTACACAAATACTAAACAAACTTCTACCTTTGCGGTGCAGAGATAAAAGCCTAAGATTGGTAGACTTCGAATTAACCAATCTAAGCGGAGGAGATATAAAGAATATCGCATTAAACGCTGCAGGAATAGCTGCCAAAGACAAATCTGAAAAAATCAAGAGAGAACATATTGAAAAGGCAATCTTAACAGCAAAATCAACAAAAATAACCAATAATAAAGATGAAACAAATTATATTGCATAAGGTGTAAAAATAAAGATGAAATCGCAATGTTCAAATAAAGAAAGAACAGCTTATATAACGCTAATAATATTATTAATAACAATCCCCTATTTAGCCACAGTTCTCACAAGAAATGATACATATACAATAATAACTAATTCGACACAACTTGATTGCAAATGCAGCACAGAACCAACCATAGAACACGCTAGACACCAAGAGAATCAAGGACTGAACTATACTATAAAAATCATATCCATAAAAACACAAAAATGCACCTGTGAAGCTAGAAATTGATCAGTGGAAAAATTTAACAATATAAAAGCTTAATAAGATACAGCTTACTAAGTCACTTTTCCGCATCTTTGACATTAAAGTAAAATAGTCCTTCCCATATTCTAAGCTTTTGCTGTATGTATTATTAATGATTGCAGCGGATGCAACCATCATTTCTTATCTATTAGTTCTCCCATCTGTTTTGATAGTTCTTTCAATTCATATCCTGTTCGTTCCATAAGTTTTTTATCATCGTGTATTTCCGTTAATTGTCTTACAAATTCTAATATTGGAATAGATACTTTCTTGTTCTTGTATTTCTCCGGATGCTTCAATACATATCTGCACATCAAATCAGTATAGTCTATTCCTTGTTTCTCTAACTCATCGAGTTTCTGATTGAACTTCTTTTCAGACAATTTCTTATGTTTTTGCACATATTTCATGAATTCTTCTTCGTCCATTTTATGCCCCCCGCATCAAGTCAAATCTTGCGCGTAATTCTGGATCTTTCATCACTTCAGACATTATAGTCATTGCCTCATTTATTGCAGTATTTTTCTTTTCCTCGTCATTTAGTGCTATGTCCAGTGTTAATGGTTTGAAGCATGTCTGACAATATCTTTGCAGCTTATGATTCAATGTTCCGCATGTACATTTTATTACTGAAGTCTCTTTTGGCGTCTCCTGTTTGATATTGTTCTGTATCATGAATGCTTCCTGCACTTGCGTCCCTCCAAGATGTACGTAAGTTTTTACTTGTTTTGATCCTTCAGTCCAACCCATCAATTTACAGAGTACAGACTCACTGTATGATTGTGCCCAGATTGTTGCGCGAGAATGTCTGAACCAGTGAGGATTTCTCTTCTTAACAACATTAGCCCTCTCAAATACCCTAACTAATGTCTTTTGTACTCCTATACTTCTTAGTGGTTGATGATAGTATTTGTGGTTAGAACTTAGCCACATCAATGCATTTTCATTGTCTTGGTATGGATGATATTTCATCCAATCCATTAGATATGGTATTGCTTCAAGTATTGGAACTCTACGCTCTCCTGTCTTTCCATTTACGCGTATCATTGCATAATTCTCTTTTAATTCAATATCTCTACGTCTTATTCCAAGTAATTCTCCAAGTCTTATTCCTGTATAGAATAATGTTGCAACCATTGCTCGCTCCATTGGAGAGATACATGCATTAATCAATTTAGCAAAATCTGCATCATTGATTGTCTCAGAATAATCCAATGCCTTCTGTTTATATTTGCCACTAACTTCTTTCTCTATATATTTATACAATTGATTAGCTTCTAGTCTGATTATTGCACTATCAGTATTCAATCGTGGATCAGTCTCACTAATCCACATCATTATCCTCTTGAATTCTTTGCGATAATCGCCTTTAGTCGGATCTGCACGTGTCTTATCTCTATTAAGTGTTGTGACAATCCTTTCTGCATCATCTTTAGTCAACGTGTCAAGATCTTTTCCTGCAATATCACAAATGCCTCGCAGCATTGTCATACGTTTAGCAACTGTCTGCTCTGCATTGCCTTTAGCGAATCTTCTCTGGACATATCCCTCAAGCAACTTCCTGTTCTTACTACTTCCCTGCCACTCATCTAAGATGCGTAGCTGGTATGCATATACTTTACTCATGCAAGGGTAAATATCAGTTCTTATCTCTTCTATCTTATTGGTTTTCATCCCGTAATGTTAAGAGAAGTTATTTATAATAGATTTTCACATTTTTTTATAAAAATGCGAAGATGCTTTTATCTTCAAAAGAATTAAGCCTCATCCGGGTTTCTCCAATATAGGAATTTCCACAATAATTTGTGGGAGCTTTACACTATACAGGAAATAAGCCTCTGGCGAGGCACGTTCCCCTCTAGCGACAAACGTTAAATGATATCCAGCGTTTCGCTATAAAGGAATTAAGCCCCTGGCGTGAGTTGCACTCGCGACCTGCTGCTTATAAATTTTTTATCTTATTGAGATGTCTTGGATTGCTAAATCCGATTTTATGAATGAATTTTTTGCATTCGATTATCCCATTTATTTGGATTGTTTCGCCATCTTTGGTGATTGTAGCATTAATATTTTGTTGCCGTAGTATATAGTAAACTTGTTTAATTAGATTCAAGCTTTTTATATGCAAGATAATTCTGATATAAGGTTTTTTATATGCTTTTCTTTTGTCAAATGCTACACACCCGTCTGTATCGAATATGCCTCTAAGGCAAGAGTTAATTAACTTGCTGTTTCTGGAGTTAATTATTTCTCTAGGAATCATTATTACATATACTTTTTTACCGTTTTTCATCTGAAATCTTTGATTAAATAATTCGTAAATACCTTTAGAATAAATATTCAATCGCAAAGTATTTTCTTTGGATTTTAAGGAAGGATTAGATTCCGGACTTATCTTTTTTATTATCGGAATTAATGTTTTTTTATAATATTCTATATCTAGTATTGCATTTCCAGTTATTTGCAAGATATATCTAGAATTATACTTATTCATAAATCCGTCTCCAATAAATGCTCCTATTAATTCACACAATTCTGAACTTAATTTAATATCCTTATTTACTTTATGAGTCTGATTTTCTGCAGCTATTTTTCTTCCCCTTTCGAATATGTCTTTGTGTTTTTCATAAGTTACTTTTCCAGCTTTTACTAAACCCCAATTCTTATCTTTTAAAATAATTTCTTTAGAGTGTTTTTTATCTGTGTATCTTAGAAATTCAAGAAATTGTTTATAGGGCAGCGATATTGATCCGTTTCTAAAATTTTCTAATCGCGATTTGTATATTTTGAAATGGATTCTCAAATTCTTCCATGTACCGAATTTTTCTTTCAGTTCTGAGAAAAATGTGTCTCTGGCGTCAGAATTTTTAAATATAACTCGTTGTTCAAGTAGGTCTTTAGTGAGGGGATTTTTATTTTTCATACTTAAAACCTTGGAAAAATAAAAAGCCTCCGACGAGATTTGAACTCGTGACCTGATGCTTACGAAGCATCCGCAATACCGGGCTATGCCACGGAGGCAGTTTTTTTCGAAGAAAATACTCCTTTTATTATAAATTTTTTGGCTACTATGCTACAGGGGCCTATCTAGAATAAAGTATTGACTGTTTTATAAATTTAATTTTTCTTTTATCTCTTTTGTAGAATTTGACTTCTGGCATTTGGGACAGACTGGCTTTCTTTTCTTTCCTTTGGTATAATATGTTCCGACAATCTTGTTCATGAATGTCGTCTCTAGTTTTGCTTGGCAGATCTCACATTTCATGAAACTCACTTCTTAAGGTATTTTCTGGAATTGTCTTTTTTTACTGCTGCATCGACCTCTTTAGTCTCTATTGTCTGCAGCAATCCATTGAGTTGGTCAAAGACTTTTTTCACATCCTGAAGGTCTGATTCTAGCTCCCAATTGGACTTGCCTTCTTTTTTTTCGTTATTGATGGCTATGCTCATCCTGTTCGATAGGCTTTCGATGAAGTCCAGTGATTCTTGCACGACATTTTTGTCAGTGTATTTATTCTCCTTCAATAGTTTTTTTATCTCTTCCATGCTGTCTCGTTCATGTTTCTGGAGCTCGAATGGTGTGAATGCCCTGTCCTTTAGCTCAGATTCAGATACTGATTTGAGATAATCTTCAGATAATGCCATGATGCATAGAAACAAGGCTTATTTTAAAAGTTTATGAATTTAGGGAATTATGTGTCAACTTTGTCCATTCATTTCATGAAAAATATCAGGACAAGAATTATTGCAATAACCAGCATCAGAAAATATGCTATCTTGCTCCATCTATAGATCTTTATCCCATCAAAATTCCATAATGGTATCATATTGAACAGGCCAAGCCAGGCATTCAGCAAAAACCCTGAGCTGATCAGCTCTGTAATTATGCTGCTTGAATAATTCATGAATAACAACGGGATCAATATTATAGCGAGTATTATATTAGTGAGCGGTCCTGCCATGGATATTATGCCGTTCTGTCTTGTATTGATCTGGCCATAAATCATCACTGCTCCTGGCGCTATGAATACGAATCCGAAAAAGCTCATGATCAATGCCAGAACGAGCATTCTGATGTCAGCCCTGAATTCTGCCCAGCAATGATATCTCTGAGCCACAATCTTATGGGCCATCTCATGCAGCAAAAACCCGAGGCCGACAGTAAATCCTGAGATTATTATTAAAGTCAAGAATCTTGAGGTCAACAAGATGGAGAATATGGATTGGGTTCCAGATGCCCGGACAATTGCAAAAGCGATGCTTATTATTATCCAGGCTGTCAGGATGTCCTTGATCTCCTTGCTAGATGTGTGGAGCTCAAATCTCCTGTTTTTTGAATAAAAACTGAAATTTCTTTGCATGGCCTAATAATCTAGGACTTATTTTTAAATTTGATGCAAATATTGATGCAAGAATATTATACTGGTGATGTGGATTGCAAGGAAAAAGGGACTGTCTTAGAATAGAAACGTTAATATATTAGTTGTGTTTTATTACAATAAGAGGTGCATCTCTTATGGCAAGACCAAAAACAAATAACAAAGCTGTTTGTCAAAACAGCGAATGTTCTTTTTTCAGAAAAGAAACAGGAAAAGATATTACTAAACAAGGTAAAAATTATGCAGGACATCAACGATTTCTTTGCAAATACTGCAACAAAATTTTCGTCGAAACAAAGGGCACGCCTTTGTATCAAAAGAAATTAAGCGAGAGGAAAATCAAGGCAATATGCAAGGAAATCGTCGAGAAAAAAGGTGTTCGAGCAACTGGTCGAACATTGCATGTTAACCGAAACACAATTTGCAATCTTCTTGATGATTTAGCAAATCATGCAGTAGAAATGACTAATTATTTAGTGCATGATTTGGATTTAACAACTTATGAAGTTGATGAGATATTGACTTTTGTTAAAAAAAACAAAAAAAACTTAAGTCAGAGACAGATTTATTCTCTAAACCAAGCCGCGCAGCAATTGCAACATGCATAAAAAGGAATTCTTTCTTTTTTACAGCTTTTAGCGTCGGAAATTGGGATCAGAATTTATTAAGATTAATGTTTAACAAGTTCGAAGAACTGCTTAAACAACCGGATTATGAACATAAATTAAAAATATTTTCAGATGGAAATGACGATTATACCACAGTTCTTCCAGAATATTATAATACAGATTGTTTATGTTATGGACAAAAAGTCAAAAGCAAAAATGGAGAAAAAATAATTCCTGCAATCAAAAGAAAAATATTTGGAAATCTAAATATCGATGACATAAACACCAATATCAGCGAATCATTCAACAGCATTCTAAGAGAGAACATATCATGATTAGTGAGAAAAACAAAATGTCACGCAAAAGAAAAATATGCAATAAACAACGCATTAGCAGTATTCCAATTCTACTGGAATTTTATGCACTAATTGGAAAAAGACTGACGCGGGCAATAATAGAAAAACAAGCAACAAAAGTCTGGACGTGGGAAACTTTTTACACGCTAAATTAGCGTTCGTGTAATAAGACAGTCCCATTCTAAAGCTGTGGCTTGTTAATCACTATAAAGTTACTACAAATCACAACATTTATATATATGCCTTGTATTACATAAATAATATCATCCGTAGGGGGTAAAATGACTAAATCAGACAATCTATATATCTTGTTCATAATACAGGCACTGCTTACCATATTATTATTCTTTGCAAAAGACTACCTTCGATATGCAATAATTGCATTGTTCTTTATCATTGATATTATAATAATTCTTGCGTTGATGCAAAGGTCATGGGATTCCATAGAATTATTCACATTCTCATCCATCATTGTCTCATTCATATTCCTGATTTATGCCTATGCGCAGACAAACATGCTGTTGACGCTTGGCATAGGTGTGATACTACTATTCATATTATCAGCGATGCTTATCCATGCTCCAATGCCAAAGGTGCCGCGTAGGCTTCCTGAATTGGCAAAACCATCAATGCCTAGCACATCAACGGCTATGATGCCAAAGGTTGCTGAAGAATATGATATGGACAAGTTTGAGAAAGAATTGGATTTGGAGATTATTCAGGCAAAAGAAGATAAGAGGCAAAAAGATAGAATAAAGACAAAGGCTATGGAATATGAGCTAGAGAGGGAAGCCGCAGAATTGCAAAGGGCTGAAGGCTATTTGCAGAAAAAAGAGTCTATGGTAGTCCAGGCTGAGCTACAAAAAGAAGCTGCAGGGCTGAGAAAGGCCCAGAGACTCCTAGATGCACAAGTATCCAAAGGCAAAGAAGTTGAGTTGATGCGTGAGGCTTCAGAATTGAGGAGGACTCAAAGATTCCTTGACAAGCAAGATGTTACGCGCAAAAAAGATGAATTGATACGAGAAGCTGCAGAATTGAAGAAGGCTCAAAGATTTCTTGATAAACAAGATGCAGCTAGCAATAAAAAAGAGCTGATAAGAGAGGCTGCTGAATTGCAAAGGGCTGAGAGTTATGTAAGGTCAAAAGAAACAAAAATAGCCCAGGATGAACTTAAGAAAGAGGCAGTCTCATTGAAAAAGGCAGATACTTATCTGAGGGGAAAAGATAAGGCGTTAAAGAAAAGAGAGTTGGAGCTAGAAGCTAAGAGATTAGTAGATGCTGAAAACCAGGTCAAGCAAGTACGATTCTTAGACAAGCAAGAACAAGTGATAAAGCAAGCAAAAGATTTAGCAAAGGTCCAAAAGCAGGTTGACATAAAGCAAGCAAAAGACTTAGTAAAGATCCAAAAGCAAGTTGATGAACTGGAAAAAAAACCGAGCACAAAATCGGATAAAGAGTCAAAATCCATGTTTATAGTAACAGAATCAGGAAATAGATTCCATAAACCAGGATGTCTATCAATAAAAAAGACACCAAAAAGCAAGCTCTTATTATTCACATCAAAAAAAGATGCATTAAAGAAAGGATATCAGCCATGCAATGTATGCAAGCCATAGGAGATAAAATGAAGATAGGACAGATTGAGACTCATCTTAATGATAAAGTTAATATTTTAGGAATGGAGTTCAATGTAGGAGATAGGCTGCAAATAACATTCGGACTCGAATCGGATATGCCGCCTTTAAAGCTGATTGCAGTACAAGAAATTGGCTACTTAGTTGGAAAAGTTCCTTATAGCGCCTATCAACCAAACTCTAAAAGTGATCAATCAACAATTATTCTCACACCATACAATCCTGCACTTACAGAATTCATGACTAGGTTCGATTGGAGTAATCATTATATGAACATAATTGAAAGATCCATAACAATTGTGGAAAGACTGAAACGGGAATTGTCAGATTAATCTTATATATTTAATATTCATCCAATTTCCTTTGTGTCCTGATATTTTTAATAAGTTCGCTCTTTCTCATTAGTGTATTCAAATCAAAATTGAATTTTTCTGATGCTAGTTCGCTAGCATACTTCATCATATCTTCTTTAGTGCTGAAATATATCGGTTTAGCATTCATCGCTTTCTTTACTGATTCACGAACTATCCAGACTCCTAGTGGTGCCCAGTATTCGTCTGTGACGAATCTCAATGCTAGGACAGATGCTTGGCGCTTGATTGCTTTCAGGTGCTGTAATATGCTGAATCGCGTAGCATAATACCCTCCTGCAGTTTCCTGTGCATATTGTTTTCTTCCATAATATCCTTCAAAGTCGTGCTCAGTAGTTTTTGTGCTCACAAGGGTTTCGAACAGTTCATATGACCATGGCTCTGGAAAGAACAATATCAAATAATAATTTCCTAGATATCCTCCAAAATATATTTGATAATTCGTTGTCTTGTAATCCTTGATCTCCTTGATCATTCCTTTGCCAATCGTATCATCGACTGCTGTTATAGACCATCTGGTTGGAACAAGTTTCTTATTTGAACCTGCTCCAAGATTTCCTAGGCTGAATACTTTAGTAAGATAGTTTTCTTCAAAGCCATGCTCATACAATATATTCAGAGAATTTCTCGCGCTCAGGTCATCATTGATTATCTTGTCTACCTTTGTTGGTATTTTAGGGTTTTCTGTCAATCTTGCCTTTTCAAGCTTGATTGTCGGACCATATGGAGTGGTCTCTTGGTTGAATGTGAGCTTAAATTCTGGCTTTTTGTCGAGCACGATCTCAGTGTCTACAGGTCTGGAAGATAATGATACTTCCTGAGCAATATCCATAAATCTATCGTTAAACCCTTTAATCTTAGTTCTGAAATTGCTATTGATTAGATTGCTCCTTAGCTGCAATATCCTATTGATATCGTATTCATTCTTTGCCCAAAGCAGTGGGTTATCAATTGTATCATCTTTTCTAGGCTCATTGATGTTAAGAAGGCCTACATTAATATTCGGATATCCGAATCTACCTACAAAAACATTATAGTTTTCTCCAAAAAATTCTTTTTTGCTATGCTCATTGAACTCTCTTTGGACCTGGAGTTTTTGCCTTAGAGCACAGAATCCTCTTTTGCAATAATTTCTTCCCTTGCATTGGAAACATAGTGTTTGCATGGATGGATAGGATTATAACTTATATTTAATTTTTGTGAGAGAATGGCCAGTAATGAAGTGAGATTGACAAACCAAATTTGGAAGTTCTTTTCAAAAATGAAAAAGTTTATATAGAAGCTTATATATGAGCCAATATATGGAATCAGAGAAACTACTTGAGAGCCTGTTTGATAGGAAAATGCTCCTAATCCTTAGACTGTTTGTAAAGAAAAAGGATCAAAAGCTAACATTGCAAGAGGTTTCTAAAGCAACTAAGGTGCCATTGGCAAGCACTTTTAGGATAGTAAAAAAATTGCTGCAACTTGAGGTAATATTAATGGAAAAGACTAAGCATTTGAAGCTTTATTGTTTTATTGAAAGTGATAGGACAAAATATTTGGAAAATGTATTGAAAGGAACTAAAACAATCCTTGATGAATTTATTGATCAGATAAATAAGGTAGATGGAGTGGTTAGGGTTATCCTGCACGGTAAAGAGGAGAAGGATAAGGCAAGCATAATCATAATTGGAGAAAACATAAATAATGAATTGATTAGGCAGATTATTGTCAGCATAAAAGAGAAACATTATTTTACTATAACTTATCTTTTGCTATCTGAATTCCAATATGTTCAAATGGCAGCTATGAATCTTTTTTCTGGAAAAAAAGAAGTACTTTTAGAAAAATAAGAACAATAAAAAGGCATGTATTGCTTCAAATAGGTATTTCAGAGAATATTGTTCTACAAAGCATATGATATGAATGATATATTTCGAAACAGATATATTTATATATTAGTTTAGTGAATAAAAGAAACAATTAAAGTTTTTTGGCGAAAACTTTAATATCTTGGTATACGAAAAACAAAACTGTAATCGTACTTTTTTGGCGAAAAGCGCGATACAAAAAGTTATGTTTGGCGACATAAAAAATCTTTCTTAAAGGCAGTAGGGTTAAACCTATATATAAAGTTTTTGATAGTTAGAAGTATATTTTGCAAAATATATCTTGCAAAACAATCAAATCAACACAAGAGGACAAAAACCTAGGGGGCATAAAATGGACTTCGTAAAGACGAACGCAAATGGATTTGAAGGAGTGGAAGTAGGGCAGGCCAATATAAAAGTTATTGGCGTAGGTGGAGCAGGAAACAACATGGTCAACTGGCTCTACAAAAAAGGTATCAAGGGAGCTGAGATCATTGCCTGTAACACAGATCAACAGCATTTGAACTTGATGGAAGCCGACAGGAAATTCTTGTTAGGTAAGGATGTTACTCGCGGATTAGGATGTGGCGGATTCCCAGAAAGAGGAACTGAGGCAGCACAAGAAAGCATTCAGGAAATAAAGGATGCACTGAAAGGATCAGATATGGTATTCGTATGCGCAGGAATGGGTGGCGGAACAGGAACAGGTGGTGCTCCAGTAGTAGCACAAACAGCCAAAGATATGGGCGCAATAGTGATTGGAACAGTCACAATGCCATTCAAGATAGAAAGAGCAAGGGTCGACAAGGCGGAATTTGGACTACAACAACTTAGGCAAGTATCTGACACAGTAATAGTGATTGACAACAACAGGCTTGTACAGATTGCAGGCAATCTTCCAGTGCAACAGGCATTCGCAGTGGCAAATGAGCTCGTAGCAACAATGATTAAAGGAATTGTAGAGACTATAGCAATACCATCGCTTGTAAATTTGGATTATGCAGATGTCAAGGCAATAATGACAGATGGTGGAGTTGCAGCAATTGGTGTTGGAGCATCAGATACAAACAACCGGGTAGAAGAGGCAGTAAAAGGTGCATTAAGCAATCCATTGCTAGATATTAGCTATGATGGAGCGACAGGCGCTATTATACATGTAAGCGGCGGTCCAGATATGACATTAGATGAGATTAGCAAGGTAGGAGAGTTAGTAACAGAAGCGATGGATGAGGACGCAAATGTCATATGGGGAGCAAGAGTCTCAGAGAGTATGAAAGGAAAATTGACAGTGATGACTATCATCACAGGAGTCAAGAGCCCTTGGATACTTGGAAAGACAACTCCAAAACAGGCCAAAGCCAACAGACAAAGAATGTCAGATGAGCTCGGTATAGAGATAGTAAGATAGGCTTACTATAATTTTTTTTTTTATTCTTTTTGCAAAGGATCATTAAATCATATTCCGTTATGGATGTAATTCTTTGCCTTCACTCATCACCCCCAACGATAAAGTGAAGGCAAAATTTTTTTATATCCAAAAATATCAGCATCATGCTGGCAAAGATTACATAACTAAAAATCGCATCACAGCGATTTTTGGAACTTCCTAACAATCCTCTAGTTTCAACCAAAGGTTCTAGAGGATTAATTTATATTTCTAAAATTTGTTCATTCTAAAGAAGGACTAGATGTTATTCTTCTTATATATGATCCATTGCCCCATAGAAGATTGACAGCTTGTAATGTTTGCTTGACATAATCTTGTTCTTCGACAGGCAGTATATCTGTGCATATAACTTGTTCTCTTGACAGTTTAACTTTGGCCACAAAGCCTTCTGGTGAACCTGATAAAAAATAAACTAATGAAGCCCAATCAACAATAGGGTATTTTTCTACTAAAAACAGGTTTTCCATAATGCTTTGGTCTATACGTTCTGTGGTTATATTGTAAGCAATCATTCCAATGTCAATATCACCTCTTACATTGCCAAAGGAGAATACTGTATCAATATATGGCATGATGCGCTTTAAATCTTTTTTTAAATGTGGTATGATTGCTCTTTTTTCTTCTGTGAATGCTTGCTCTGATGGTAACTTGGCATAAAGTCGCTTTATTGTATGTTCTACTTCACTCCATTCGCTATCACTAAGTTTGCCTTTTGTCATTCCTACTAAGTCTTCTCTAGAAACTTCTCCAGTAAGTACGGCAAAAGGCAGGAAACCACCTATGTATCTGTAAGCATAGTCAAACCATATTCTAGCTTCTTTATTCATTCCGATGAGAGCAGGATTAGGTTTATAAATCTTATTTATGCCAGAATCTCTTTATGGTGTATAATTTCTTGTGTAGGAGAAATTTTTTTGATTGTATAATCAGAAATAAGAAAAAATCTTACTTCTTCTCCATGTATCCGCATTTGCCGCATGTCCATCTATCCTTATGGCTTGCCATGAACACTGAGCATTTTGGGCATGTCTTGTTCTTTCTTTTGAGAGAATTTCCAGAAACGTCATAGACTTTGTACATGTGATATTGCTTTCCTTTTTTTACAGGACCGCCTTTTCCTGTTTTTTCTGATGCTGATTTTGCTGCTGGTCTGACCATTGAATCACCTTTAAGTATTATTGATTATTTTTTCTTTCCGCTTGATGTCGGCGCTGCTGCAATCTTTGCTGCCTTGGCCTTTTCTTTTTCTACTGTCTGCTCAGCTTTATTAAGATGTCTGAGCATTATATATCTATTCTCAATTTTTTTCATCACAGTTTCATCATCATAATAATATCCATTGAATACTGCCCTTTCAGATCCATAATCAGTGTTTATCTTTCTGATGACTGTCATATTATCTTTTGAGCCTAATTTATGGCACACATCTTTCTTTATGTCTATCCTTGATGGTGTCTTACCCTCAAACACGAGTTTTCCTTCGAAAAATGTCCTTTTCATCATTGGTTCATTATCTTTTTTTGTAATCTCAATATCCATTATTTCACCTTGATTGCATATTCTCCTTTGGCTTCTACATTGATCTTTTTAGCAATAGTTGATTTCTGTACATCCAGAAAATACATCCTTCCTTGCCAATTGGTTGAAAATGAGTTCTTCTTGCATATAGGACAAGTTTCTCCTTCTACAAATATCTTGCATTTCTTGCATGCTTTTTTTTTCATTTTACCTCATTTAGCCTTTTCCTTAACTTCTGCTGGGGCTGGCTCAATGTTCCATTCATCTTTGCCAAGGCCTATTTGTCTCATTGTAAGCCCTATCTTTGGATTGCTTAGATCTTTATATGATACGGCGATTATCCTAGCTTTGCATATATCTCCGACCTTCAATGTCTGTTTGCTATTTTTTCCTGACAAAACACCTTCTTTTCCAAAGCTGACAAAATCATTCATTGTCTGGCTTATATGTATCATCCCTTCTACTGGGCCGATATTTATGAATGCGCCGAAATCAGCGACATTAGTGACTTTTCCTATCACTATCTCTTGCATCTCTGGCTTGAATGTCAGCAATGTGAATTCCACTTGATAATGTCCTGAACCATCCCCGGGAAGCACTATGCCTTTTCCGACTGAGTTAATGTCAGCTACATCAATCACAAATCCAATGTCTTGGGATATGAACCCATTGTATTTCTTTTTTATCTCAGCAGTTATTGATTTGTTTATATCAGCGTCAAATGATGCTGGTGGAACCCTGATATAATCCTTTATCCTTGTCTTATAATACATTTTATACCTCGAAATCGATATGTTTTTTTGCCTTTAAGGTGATTATCCTGACCTTTTTGCTCTTCTGCTTGATTGCCCTCTTGAGATCTTTATCTTGAGTGCAGATGATATCTAGGTCCTGGACGTTATCTAGTATAATCTTATCTATATAGCTCTTCTCTTCTGAGAAGGAATTATGAAGGCTTTTTAAGTTTTTTTGTTTTATGAGCCCTAGTGCAATCTTTGCGCTTGCTTTGTCTTTTGTGTTTTTTGCAGATAATCCCTTAAGCTCGTCAATTGTTGCATCGAATATGCACAGATAATAGGGTTTATTCATTAGCTTGTCTATGGATTCGAATATATCTACCTTGAATTGGCCTGGTATTAGTAGAAAATTAGTATCGAATATTATCCTGACCGAATTTTCTGTCATGTTGAAAAGGATAAATCGGGTATTTAAAAAGGTGATTACAAATTAAAATCTTTAAATTTAGTTTGAGTTTTCTCTCCAATACATTTGGGGAATTTATTTATGGAAGAAGACAACAATAAATATTATTTAGAGTATTATCCTGATTTGACCACTCTTAATTTATTGTCTCGATAATACCTTTCTCATTTTTTCAGAGTCTGCAAATGGCTCAGGACTCTCACATATTATCGTGACTTCTTTTTTGTGTTTCTCGATAAGAGCGACTAATTTTCTGAATTCATCAATATCTACAGGAATATGATTCTTCTCTCCTTTCGGTCCGTAATTTATTCCAGAATAATGTGCATGGAATTGGTGTGGAAGTTTTTTTAGTATATCATCATAATCTGCTTGTCCATTGTTTCTTGCGAGTAGGTGAGCGAAATCTACGCAGAATGCTGCCTTTGTCTCCTTTGCCAGTCTCAATAGCTCGTCGATGTCTCCGAATTGTGTCGGCTTTCCTGTAGTCTCTGGTGATAATATCACTTTCCAATCATTTTCTGAAATAATATCCTGCATCTCTTTGATCTCAGTCACTATCCTTTCATATACATCATCCTTGTCAAGGTCTTGATAATATCCTGCATGAAACACTATGGGTATAAGTTTATTTTTATCGCCTGAATGAAACATCGCTCCCCTGCTGCATGAATCTATGATCCTTTTCTTGCTTGCTACGATCTTATGTTTTTCTTTTGACACCAAATTGATGAAATATGGAGCATGTATGCTTAGGGAAATTTTATTATCATTCGCAAATCTGCCGATCTTCTTCGCCTCTGGCAATTGCATCTGCACTCCGTGGGTGAATTCCACTTCCATTGCATCAAATCCCTTCCTAGAACATTCCCTGATGCCTTCCTCATATCCTAATCCAGCAGTGCCTGCAGGGCCTAGATGTATCATCATGAAAGAATATTATATTTGTATATAATGCTTATTAATTTTGTTATCTTATAAGATTTATTGTCTTTTTTTGTATCATCCGATGATGCTTAATGTTTATGATTCTTATGTGTCTTGAATATATTGAACAGGTTTATCCTGTTTTTCTTTAGATCTGATTTTCTGCCAAACCTTAGGCTTTTCAGCATTCTATAAACCCTATCTAGCCTACTTATCTTCTTTTCCTCATAATATTCGAAAAATATAGAAAATATCAATGAGAATACTAATATCAATAGCATGACGCTGATAAGCGTATCAGGGAAGCTGCCTGTCGAACCCAGCACTAGGATGCTGATTGCGAACACCATACCTTTTGGGGCAAATGTGAGCAATAATTTATTCTGTATAGAATAATGCTTGTATGCAATGCTTTGCGCAACAAACCGTATTATTAGGCATGCAACAAATATCATCAGGCTGCTCAGCAATATATTATGATTTAGCCGTATCATCGCCACAAATCCTACTAACAGGAACGCAAGCACCTCTATTGTCTTGAATATGAATGGTGAGAAGCTTACCATCTGCCCCCTTTTCCTTATGAAGCTGTTGCCAAAAAACACTCCAAGTATCAATATCGCAAAAAGTCCAGATCCTCCAACATATTCAGTTATTATATATAGCGCAAGCGCGACAGCCACAAGCCCAATCTCATGGAACCATCCTATTATTTCATGCCTCATGCTCTTGAACACTATGATGCCGGCTGCAACACCAGTGCCTAGGCCAATAAGCAGGTATTGTATGAATGTTACTGCATTGTCAAATAGCCTATCTTCCATATGATAGAAGAATAGGATAGAGAATGCAAACAAAATCAATAAAGGGTTTGCCATATCTCCTTCTTCTTTCAATTCATCTACCATGAAATATTCTATAGAAGACATTATTATCGCAAACACGACAGAATATATTATGTCGATATTTAAGAGGTAGGATGTTAATATGCCGAGTACCAGAAAATTCATTATTATGAGCGTAAAGAATAGCATAATGTTTTTTTTTCTAAAAGTTATATTCTCTGGATTCAGTCTGATGCTTAATTCAAACATTAGGACTATCAGCAAGAATATGGAGATGTCTTTGAGAAAATTATTGTCAAATAATGTTAATGTCTGCGAATTCAGTGTAAATGTCGCAATCAATATGCCTGAAAGCACCAATACCAATTTATAGAGTGATTTGCTGCCTTTTGCCTTTCTTCGAAGAAATAGGATGATGCATCCGATTATCAATAGTATCGCAAGATATGTCAGCTCTCTCCATTCAACAAGCATCAAGCACCTCTTTGATTGTAATTGTTGGGGTTTTCATTTAAAGAAAAAGCATATCTCAATATTTATATCGATGTTAATTGTACAAATCTTTACTATAACATGCTTTTTCTTTATCAAAAACTCTGAATTACTTACATTATTATGAAGGCTTATTAGCCAATAACATGGTTCGTTCTTTAATTCAGGGTTTTTGATTTATTAAGTTTTCTAAAAAACAATATTTAAAAAGATGATGAGATACTTGACTGCATGGGCAAGATCTCTGGCACAATATCCTCGCATAAAAATTCCTTATCACAAAAAAATATTAAGAGGATTCTCGATATTGTGAAAAAAAGCGTAACTCCTGATAAAGATATCATAAAACAAGTTGATAAGATTGTTGATGCCATCAATGAGCAGATAATAAAGAGCAGAACAGGGGCTGTATGCGTTAAAGGAGGGAGCATCGGCAAAGACACCTATCTGAAAAATGATCATGATGTCGATTTATTTGTCAAATTCAACATGGAATATAAAGACAAGGATATTTCTGATATTTTGGAGAGAATATTGCAAAAGATCTTCAAGAATATCTCAAGGATTCACGGGAGCAGGGATTATTTCCAGTTCGTGAAACAGGACGCTCATTATGAGATCATCCCTGTGCTCAACATTCATCCATCCAATTACAATGATATCCAAAATGTCACAGACATGAGCCCAGAGCATGTGGTATGGGTTGGTAAATACACTGAGAATGATCCTGGATTGAAAGATGAGATACGATTGGCAAAGCAGTTCTGCAAGTCATGCAATGCCTATGGCGCAGAATCCTACATCAATGGGTTTAGCGGGCATATAATAGATATATTGATAATATATTATGGATCATTCATAAATATGATAAGAAGCTTTTCTTTGCTAAATAATATATCAAAAGAAAATCCTGTAATAATCGATGTTGAAAGGCATCTTAAGGATCCATTGAAGGAATTGAACGAGAGCAAATTATCCCCATTGATAATTATCGATCCGGTCCAGCCAGAGAGGAATTCTGCTGCAGCATTAGGAGAAGAAAAATTAGGCATATTCATTAGTGCATGCAGATATTTCTTAGAAAAGCCGGATATGAGCTATTTCAGCATCAAAAGATTTAATCTAGATGATAAGGTCAATGGCTCTATCAAATCAATAAGGAGATCATCCAAACAAAAAATTAAGGTAGTTGTTCTGGATATTATCACATTAGGTGGGAGTAAGGATGTTGTCGGAACAAAAGTGCTCAAAGTATATGAGGAGGCAATAAAGCATTGCAGGCTCAATGGTTTTATCGTCTTGGGTTCTGGATGGGATTTTGAATATGAAAAAAAGTCTGCAGTTATTTATCTGATATTTGACAAAAGATCGCTATCAGCGCAAGATGAGCATATAGGACCTCCTTTATCATCTAAACAGGATGCGGAGAAATTCAAGAAAAAGCATGGCGATAAGGTTTTTATCAAAGACAATCGATTATATGCGATGATTCCAAGAGCCTATATTGATCCAGAAGATTTTATGAAAGATTTCATCAATAAAGATTTCATCAAGATAAGGATTAGAAGCATAAAGATCAAGAAAATCATTGTTAGATGATTATTGTTAGATTATTATTGTTAGATTAGTTAATCATCGAAGGTGTAATATGGAAAAAAAAATTATTGCATTTGACAAGAAAAAATTCCTGATACTAATATTTTCAGGCATTATCTTGACATTGATAGCATATTTTCTCGACCATCCTATATTAAATGCAATCAGTGGGATGCAAAATAATACGATGATAAGCGCATTCTCGATTATCACATCATTAGGAGAGATATACATATTCCCTCTGATAATCGTCATAGCCACGATTTTTCTGTTGATATATAAGAAGCCATTTATTGCATTGTGGATATCATCTGCAATATCATTTTCGATAGGGTATATTATGAAATTTCTAATTGCAAGGCCTAGGCCATTTCAGTATCTTAATATCAGCAGCATCATTCAGGTATCATCAAGCTCATTCCCATCAGGCCATGCCATAGCTGCATTCACAGCATTGCCTATTCTCAATAAATCATTCCCGAAGCTCAAGATATTGTTCTGGATCTTGGCAGTGCTGATAGCAATAAGCAGGATTTATCTGAGAGTGCATTATCTAAGTGATGTGGTTGCTGGCGCATTCATAGGATATATAATATCAAGCCTATTCATCTCTATAGGTGAGCATTATGGCTGGAAATAATCCTGGCAGTCAATGGCCTGAATTCAAAAGAAAGCTTTTCCATATACTTCTCGGTATATTGATAGTGATGCTTGTGCAATTAGATATATTGAAGCTTTGGATGGTTATCTTATTATTGATAATCGGTATAATAATAACAGTGATCTCTATCTACATCGATATACCTATAATAAGCTGGTTTCTTAAGCATTTTGAAAGACCAAAGCATATCAAGACATTTCCAGGAAAAGGGGTATTGTTCATCATCGCTGCATTATTGGTTCTGATGATATTTTTTCCTAAAAACATCATATCTGCCTCTATTATGATCTGGACATTCGGGGATTCAATATCTTGGCTGATAGGCAGGAATTTTGGAAAGATCAGGCATCCACTCAATGATGCTCGATTGGTCGAAGGGACTATCGCAGGAATCATCATATCAACAATTGCAGCATCAATGTTTGTCAATATATTGTTTGCATTGATTGCATCCATAGCCGCATTGGGCATAGAATCCCTAGAGATCAAATTCTTCAGGGGATCTATAGATGATAATCTTCTGGTGCCGCTGATAAGCGCTATAGTGCTTTTCCTGCTATAGAGCAAAGAGGGCAAAGAAATATTTATAAACAATGGCTCTCTGCTCTGTTCTTGACAGATGATAATGTATGGATGATCAAGTATGGATGATAAAGTATAGATAAAAAAGTATAGGTGAAGATATATGAGCAAATTGACAGATGATTTCAGAAACAATATATTATCCCAGGATTTTGATGATATTTTGGGACAAGACAAGGCAAAGCTAGAGCTCAAGAGCGCGTTATTGATAAGCAGGCATATAATATTGATCGGCAGTCCAGGCATAGGCAAGACGACGCTTGCAAAAAATGTCGCAAAAATCCTTCCGAAGATAGAGGTCAGGGATTGTGGATTCAATTGTCTTGCGAACAATCCTTTATGCCCTTCATGCTTGTCAATTTCTGGAAAAAATGTCAAGACAAAACTTGTATCTGGAGAGGACAGGTTCATCAGGGTGCAAGGCTCGCCTGACTTGACTGCTGAAGATTTACTTGGAGATATTGATCCTATCAAGGCCATGAAGTACGGTCCTCTTAGCATAGAAGCATTCACTCCAGGAAAAATATTCAGGGCGAACAATGGAATATTATTCTTTGATGAGATAAACAGGTGCTCAGAAAAACTCCAGAATGCATTATTGCAGGTCTTAGAAGAGCGAAGGGTTACAATCGGCGCATATAATATCGACTTCCCTGCTGACTTCATATTCATCGGCACCATGAATCCTGAAGATTCCAGCACAGAGCCTCTGAGCGATGTATTCTTGGATAGGTTTGATATGATAATAATGCAATATCCTGAAACCCTTGATATAGAAAAAAATATTGTACTCTTGAAAGGCAAGAGGGTTGATGGGATTGCATTTCCTGATGACCTGCTTGAGATGGTCGTGAAGTTTGTAAGAAGCCTAAGAGATGATGTGAATATTGATAAAAAACCTTCTGTCAGGAGCACTATAGGAATATATGAAAGAGCTCAGACATATGCTTTCCTGCAGAAAAGAAAATTAGTAAATATCGATGATATCGAAAGCATAATACAATCTGTCTTAAGCCATAGGATCAAGCTCAAGCCATCAATAAAATATCTTGAAAGCCCAGAAAAATATCTTCAAGAGCAGTTCACAAAATTCAAGGGCAGAAAGAGTGGTTATACCTAGCCTCGAGAAGGTTCATGACGATGCTGATGTCGAAAGATTAGTCCCTGAATTGGATCAGCTTGATGAGAAGTCAGGAAGGCTCAAGAGCCAGACAGACGAAGATAAGCTGATGCATTCTATCCTAGAAGATGATAAGGAAAAGATCTCTGAAGGGAAATTGATAACAGAGAGCATCACGCAAGGCATAGGAAGCCTTACTCCAGACATAATGTATCATAATCTTGTCAAGGATTTCAAATTGGCAAAAAAGCTCTATGGCGATACGATCATAAGGGAATTGACAGGATATAACCCTAATTATATTGAGAAAAATATCAATATCCCAGAATTCAAAAGGGAATTGAACAAAAAGATTTCTGAAAAGATCGATGAGCTCAAGGATGATGGCCTGATCACTAAAGAAGGCACCATCACAGACAAAGGGCTTGCATTGAGCGCGATTGTCCTCTATGTCGAGGAGCTTGATCATCTGATGCCTAAGGGTTTTGGTGAGAAGAAAAGCAAGCGCAAGAGTGTATACGGTGATAAGGAAGATTATAAGAAGATGGACACAAAAAGATATAGGGACATTGCTATAAAGCAGACAATCAAGACATCACTGCGTAGAGGACATGATAATATCGCGGTCGAGGATCTTAAGTCATATGATAGGCAGAATGAAGGGAGAATATCCATAATATATGGCCTTGATGCATCAGGAAGCATGAAAGGGGACAAATTGAGGATAGCAAAAAAAGCAGGCATTGCTTTAGCTTTCAAAGCAATACAAGAGAGAAACAAGGTAGGATTGGTGGTGTTCGGCTCTGATATAAAGAATTCCATTGCTCCGACTTTGGATTTTATGGGATTATTGCGAAGCCTTGCAGACATAAAAGCATCAATGGAGACTGATATATCTAAGAGCATAATAAAATCTTTGGAACTTTTCCCAAAACACGACACAAAACATCTGATATTATTGACCGATGCATTGCCTACAAAAGGGCTTGTTCCAGAGAATGAGACATTGAAGGCAGTGTCAGAAGCACGCAATGAAAATGTTACAATATCGCTCATCGGCATAAATCTTGACAATAAAGGATTGGAATTGGCGAAAAAGATTGTCGAGATAGGAAACGGAAAATTATACAGGGTTCGTGATCTGGAAGAAGTGGACAAGATAATATTGGAAGATTATGAGATGGTGGCGAGAGAATAAAAAAATATCTGTTCAATATTTATATTTAATTGAATAATCTTTCTAAAAATTTATAGCATATACTCCTTGATTCTTCGTCTTTATCATGAAGCCAAAATCTTAAGCATTTATGAGAATAGTCGACCTCGAAACCAATCTTTGGATCATCCCTAGGTATGAACATCCCTCTCCTTTGGATATCGTAATTTTTTTTTATGCCTGATTCTGTATTTGTGTATGCATCATAATGTTCCTTGAACGCAAGAAGCCAATCATCATAATTATCCATCCCAGAAATTATTTCAGAAGAGCAATCCACCTCAATTCTGGTGTGTTCCTTGTTCTCATCAATAGAATAAATCCTTTTGAATAATCCTTCTTCTTTGGGCAATTTTTCCAGGAACATTTTTGAATATGAAAAGCACGAAGAACCCGCGAAAAGAATTTGATCTTTTTTTGGGTGAGGTGATGGAAACAGGCTCTTCGTGGCTTAAAGTGAGGTGTTTTTGAGAGTTATTTTTGTTCTGGTTGCTTTTCGCCATTAGGCTTAATCCTTAAGTGATAAGTGAAATTTTTTTTCCACATATTCAGCAACATCATTAGTATAAGTATTTGCTGAATCAAACGCGTGTGCTCCTGCAAAGAACATAGTTAAAACGCCTGCTCCTGCAGCTATCACTCCTAAATCTGCAAGATATAAATCTGTAAGATATTGCGTTTGATCGGGACACAACTGCAAAGCAAAGCCAAGTCCTAATCCTGTTATACAGAATCCTGTCAAGAATCGCCTATCAAATTTTGTCATTTCAATCTTATATAATTCTTTGGCGCCTTCTTTTGTGATTGATGGCATATTATTGTCGACAGTAGTTGAAATATCATTATTTTTAGTATTATCCATTTTATCCTCCTCAGTTCTCGCTATATACTAATTTTACATTCTCTTTTATCTTGAATCCGTAATCTCCTGAATAATCCAGTCCTTCTTTTTCTATGAGTTCTTCTACTTCTGATAATGTCATTTCTGAGACTTCATATCCTGAATATATTCTGTCGATCATTTGAATGCATCCTCTATGGTTGTTGTGTCTGTGAGATTTGTCGACTCTATTTCTTTTATCCTATCTCCTATCACAAATATCTGTTTTCTATAAAAAGGGTTTCTGTTTCCTTCATCTATATTTTCATAGAGCGTGACTATTTTTCCTTTGTAAAAAAAATCCTCTCCTTCTTGCATATTCAAAAGGACAAATTTTGCTGGATCTTTTGAGATATCTTGTTTTGGTGTTGATGTAATGTATGGATTATGAAGCGAAGTCTTCTTTGTGAGCTCGATCAGTTTATCCTCTGCTCTCATCTCGCCGATATTATTGATATATGTTGTGACTAAAGCAGTGGCTGCGATAATACCTCCAATTATCAACGCGTTTTTCTTAATCTTCCTTTTGTGAGCATCTCTGAAATCTCTTTCAGATCTCGTACCATCCATCGCTCTTGTCATATTATCCCCCAACGACGATTGCTCGTCTAATTGTTGTAGATGGTATAGCTTATATATAAATGTTTCGTTACTAGGCAGTGATAATGAAGTTTTTTCTAAAATCCGTTATTATGTTTCAAGGTAGTGAATGACTGAATAACGACGGAAGAGAAAGCGTTGTTGTAGCTGTTTAAGGCTACGCTTCCTAAGGAGAAAACTTAGGGCGTGGTACTCAAAAAGCAGCGTAATTAGTCTGCATTTTTGTTATTCTTCCAATAAGCCATTGGACATCTATGCGTGAAGTATATAAATCAATTAATATTCTCTATTTGTAGATGAAAGATAAAAACAAGTTGATGGTTTTTCAGGATAAAAAAATCAGAAGAGTCTGGTTTAAAGAACAATGGTATTTCTCAATAGTTGATATTGTGAAAGTTTTGACAGATAGTATTAACCCTACTGATTATCTTAAAAAATTAAGAAAAAGAGATGTAGAGCTTGGAAGCTACATAGGGACAAATTGTCCCCAGGTAGATATGCCCACAAGCTTAGGAAAGCTTAGAAATACTTTGGCAGGCAATACAAAAGATATTTTCAGAATAATTCAATCAATCCCCTCACCAAAAGCCGAACCTTTCAAATTATGGCTTGCACAAGTTGGATACGAGCGAATAGAAGAAATTGAAAACCCTGAAATAGGTCAAAATAGAATCAAGGAATATTATGAACTGAAAGGTTATCCTAAAGATTGGATTGATAAAAGGCTTCGTGGCATAGCAATAAGGCAAGAATTAACAGATGAATGGAAAAATCGTGATATTAAAACAGAGCAAGACTTTGCGATATTAACTAATGAGATATCAAAAGCAACTTTTGGAAAAACAGTCGGAGAATACAAAGAATTTAAACAATTGCAAAAGAAGAATCAAAACCTTCGCGATCACATGACTGACTGGGAACTTATACTTGCCATGTTTGGTGAAAAAGCAACAACAGACATTACAAAAGAAAGGAACTCACAAGGTTTTGAAGAATGTAAAGAATCAGCAAACATTGGTGGAAACATCGCTAAACGAGCAAGAGAAGACCTTGAAAAAAATCTTGGAGCAAGTGTTGTCTCAAAGGAAAATTTCTTACCAAAACAGAAAGAAAAAAAGAAATTAAGTTAACAAAGATGGTCTATCGTTTAATTTATAAATATTAAATATAACAGTATTATTTATTATGATTTTTTCTTGGATTTTTTTGCCGTCGCTGCCCTGATGTTTTTCTTCATGTTCTCGATGAATTTTGGGAAATCTCCATGCTTTATGCCAGCACCGCATGCATGCTCATGCCCTCCACCATGCCCATCTATCCCTACAAGAGATTTCTCTAATATCTCTTTTATGCTTATATTTTGCGAGCGTATGGAACAGACCATCCATTCATCGTTCCTTCTTGCAATCATCACGACTTTGTCAGGATTCCTATGCTGCATCTCATTGGCGAGATCACCAGTGATGGCGAACCTGTCCTCATATATAGATAGCAATAGTTTTCCTCTCGAGGATTTCATCTGGGATTTTATCCTCTCATAAGTCTCATTGATATTATCATACTGCCTGTGGATGAATCTCCCTTGAGAGCTTGTCTGGTCCAATATCTCGAGCGGATCATTTATCCTGGTCAATATCTTTATTGATTTCAATGCCTGCTGTGTGGAGCATTTCATGTTGAACTGCAGTATCTTGCATAATTCTCCTAACTTTGATTCGAACAATGCTGTGCCAGGCGATGTCAGCTTCAATTCCTTAGGCAATAATTGCGGGTATTTTATTGAAAATTCTTTATGATATTCTGGTATGAACCAATCACCGACACAACCGACCATGGCAATCCAAAGCGTGCTCTCATCGCCTGCAATCCTCTGCGCCCAATATGTTGTCGGCCTATTGTCTGGAATATAATCCGGGGATTTATGCCTCAGCGGATTATAATATTTTACATTCGCTCTCTCAACCATTGGATGATGATCCAGCCAGATCACTTTCTGCTTTATCTTGTCAAGAAAATCCTGGTGCACAAGTGGCTTGTCTAAAATAAATATCTTGTCAGGCTGGAATTCCTCGATCTTTCTTAAGAATATCTCATTCTTCAATTCTGGACTGTCCTTTACTGGAATGCCTTTGATATCTTCAGCATAGCCTTTCAGGAATTTATAGAAAATAAGAAATGCGCCCAAACCATCAGTATCATCATCAAAAAATATCAAAGGTCTTTTTGATGACATCAATTCTTCTCTAATCTCTAAGATTTCAGATTCAAGCAGCATCATAAAAGAACAAATAGGCTATTTATAAAACTTATTAAATATCATCTTATATGCTTTATCTCCCTGTAACTCATGTTCATATCCTTTGTCTGCTCTAGATCCTGCCTTTTCAATTCTGTCTTCCTTATTATGGAGCCTGCCTTCAGGTCTATTTTTCTTAACAGGCTTTCCTCTACCCTTAATATATCGCTCTCTTCTTTGAGTATGTCGCTGATTATCTTGATGTTTGCCTTATTATTTATTATCTCATCATCATTCTTCTCTATGAATTTCAATTGTGCTTCCCATAATGGTCCAATGCTCTCGACAAGGCTCTGCAATGATTTTATATCATCCATCACATCTTTTTCCATAGTGTTCAGATCAGTATTCTCTTCATTAGTCAGGATGTCCTTGAGAATATCCTCCATCTTCAGGCAATACCTCTCCTCAGAATCATTCGCAACTTCATCAATATCAAACATGCCTTCAAGCCTTTTTATCTCGAGCTTGAGCGCTTCCAATGATATCTTGTCCATATTCTTGAGAAAAGCAAAATATGCATCAAGCTTTTTCCTATGATTCTCGAGTATTGTCTTGAAATTCTCTATCCCCTTATCTAAGTCTGCATCCAATCCTTTCAGCTTGCCGACCCTTTGATTATAATATTTTTCAGAATCCTGCTTTTTCTTGATGCCAAAATATCCTTGGAACAGATGCTCTTGAATCCTCATAATATCACGATTATATTGTATTTTATATAGTTTACTGCTGCTTCATTGTTATCCTTTTCCATCGATACTATTTTTCAATGCTTCTAGGCATTCTTTTTCCATGAATTTTGGATAAACACGGATTTTTTCAGGAGATGTTTTAAATATTGTTTCTGGTCTTATATTTAATCTTCCCCAACTATTATGTCCTTCCCAACCGTAAATAACTCCTTTGATCCTTGCCCAAACTATTGCGCTCGCGCACATAGGACAAGGCTCTTGTGTCGTGTATATATAACAGTCTGTAAGATGATAATTCCTGAGTTTCCTGCATGCAAGACTTATAGCTTTCAATTCTGCATGCGATGTCGGATCCTTGTCAAACTCTACTGTCGTCACAGCCTTTGAGAGTGTTTTATTTCCCTTAACAATTAAGGCCGCTGTCGTATGACCATATCTTGGTCCATAAGTATTAGCATATTTCAAAAGCTGTTCCATAATCTTCTTGTTTGGGTGTTTCATTTGGTATCTTCTGTATCATCTTATATTTATATTTTATCTTGTTTAGGGTCTATTATCACTTTTCTCTTTAAGCATTCTCTTACATATGAGACGCCGTCTGCTCTGGCCTTTGCCACGAATTTTTGTTCATCTCTTTCTGCGTTTCGGATGACGTTTCGGATGATAGTATCATGTAGCTTTTTCATCCTATCGTATGATCTGCGGAGCCTTTTGCTCTCTTCATCATTATGATCCCTATAATCATCATCGCAAAAATTAGCCAAAATATCACCCTGATTTATCAAAGTGAAATAATATGCACTACGATGATATTTAGTCCCCCTGGAAATATAGATTGTGAGCTCTTTTGAAATACTTTTTTTATATGAGTAATATAATTCAATATCTGAGCTTGCTTTGGGATTGATGAAACAGGAATGCTCTTTTATTTTAGTCTTTTCCCAAATGGCATCTGTCATCTTCTCTAGATTCAATACTTCATTTAATCTTAGATCCTTGATTCTCTTTGATGGAGTTCTGCTGGATAATGTCATATATGCTTGGGCAGTCTTATTTGAGTTTAGTTCACATCTTATCTGTTCCAATTCTTTTATATGACTTTCTTCAGCCAATTTTGCAATGGCTGAATTGCCTTCCAATACTTCTCTTTCTGCTGATCGTACAGCGCATAGGATGTCATAGTTTGTTAATTCGGCCCTGTACCGCTCCATTTCCATCTCAAGATGAACACTTTTATCGATATCATCCCCTTCTAAATAAGACTCAAAGTAAGACATTTTATTCCTCCTTTTTCTCAATTGTTTTTCTTAATCTATTTTATTATTAACCAGTAGTATCTCCAGTCTATTTAAATATTTGTTGTGGTAAAAGCTACAACAATAGAAAAGTTTATAATATGAGGCAAATATTCTAGAGGATGATTGAAGAAACATTAAGAAAACTTGGATTAAGTCCTAACGAAATAAAGATTTATCTCGCATTGAACAAGAACGGCCCAAATACTGCAGGCAATATTGCAAAGATTTCAAATATCGACAGGAGCAATTGCTATGATTCCTTAGCATCATTAACAGAAAAAGGTATTATTGCGTCGACTGTTATGGAAAATGTAACGTGGTATCAAATAGCCGAACCTGAAGTACTTTTACATTATCTTAGAGAACAGGAAGAAGATATTAAGAAAATCTTACCACAACTCAATGCCCAGCATAAAGCTAGCAGAGTTGAAGGTCAAGTAAAATTATTTAAAGGAATTAAAGGAGTAAAAAGTGTATTTCTGGATATTGCTGAAACAGGCAAAGATAATTTTGTGTTTGGTGATGAAGGACAATTCATCACACGAATGAAAAATTTTTCTGAACAATTTGATAGACTACGCGCAGAAAAGAAATTTAAAACAAAACTTATTATTAAAAAAAGACACAAGAGCTTGAATCCGGTAGAATCAGAATTCAGATATTATGAAAATATTTCAGAAAGCCCTGCAGTCACAAACATATATGGCGATAAAGTTGCAATTATCATCTGGACAGAAGATCCTCAGGCGGTAATAATTGAAAACTCCGCAGTCGCAAAGTCCTATAAAAGTTATTTTGATATAATGTGGAAATATGGAAAAAAAGAGAAATAATTAATACGCAATAATATTTATTGTTCCTTATACATCTTCTCAACCTGCTCTAGGCTCGATGCCTCATCAGGGCTCCTATCTTCTCTTATTCGCACTAGCCTTGGAAACCTTAATGCATATCCTGAAGAATATGATGGACTCTTTTGTATCTCTTCAAAACTGATCTCGACAACAAGATTCGGCTTTATCCTTGTGTTCTTGCCTTTTTCTGAAATGATGTTAGGCTTCAACAATTGTGTCAATTGCTCAAAGCTTGCGCCAAGCTCTTCTTTCTCCTTGATTCCTGTGCCGAATTTTCCTATCTCAAGGAATTCATCAGTGTCCTTATCTATCACAGCAAGCGTGAATGATGTGAGCCATCCTGCCCTTTTTCCTTCGCCCCATTCTGCAGCGACGATCACCAAGTCTAATGTCTCCATGATAGGCTTTAATTTTATCCATGTGCCGACTCTTGAGCCAGGCTTATATATTGCATTGAGATTCTTGAACATCACTCCCTCATTTCCTGCATTAAGGGATTTTTTATAGAATTTTTCTGCTTCGCTGTCCTTGCCTGTTATTGTCTGCTCAGCAAGCCTAATATGAAATTCTTTTGGCTTCACAATCTTTTCAATAGCTTTTCTTCTTTCAATGAATGGCTCTTTTATCATCGATTTTCCATTATAATATACAATATCAAAAATATTCAATTCAATAGGGATCTCTTTAGCCATCTTCTCAATGTCATATTTTCTTTTGATACGCTGGGAGATATTCTGGAATGCTACATATTTTTTTGTCTTAGGATCATAGCCGACAGCCTCGCCGTCGATGATGCACGATTCTGCCTTTATATTCTCTCTTATGAGCCTTGCAACTTCTGGAAATTGGTTTGTGACATTCTCAAGCCTTCTTGTATGTATTGTTATCTTATCATTATTTTTTCCTATAATCATCCTAAACCCGTCATACTTATATTCTATTGCAGCAGGCCTCCCGACAGTCTCGAATGCTTCATTGACATCTTTCGCCTTCTGCGCAAGCATCGCCTTGATAGGCTTTTGGGTGTCTAATTTCAGATTTGCAAGCTTTTCAACATCTTCATCCATGATCAATTGGGCGACAATTGCATAATCATTCGTGACATCATATGCCTCTTGGATAGAATCCCTTATCTTGGCCAATTCAGAGCCTCCGCCAAAGCTTGGATCTTTGCTATCTAGATCTAATTTTCCTCCATGCCTTTCAAAATATGCCATTGCGATAGCGTCACGCAATGCCCCTTCGCCAAGCCCTACTCTTAGATCCTCAAGCAATGTCCTTACAATATATCTTGCTTCCCTTGGCTTTGCACTAGTCAATAATTCAGCGATAATCTTGAGCTTCACATCAGTGCTTCCTATGCCTTCTATCGTCGCAAGCTTTTGGATATTATTGAATACCTTATCGACGCTCAAGTCTTGGGAGAATAATGTATGCTGGCTCTTTTTCTTTATCAAATCCTCAGTAGTCAATCCCAGATCGCCAGTCTTTTTCCAAGACTTTTCTATCTCGATGCTCGTCAACCCTGCAGCGATGCTAAGGGCTTTGATAATCAGTTTTGAAGCAATGCCTATCTTTCTCTCATCATATCTGGGAAAAACCAATCCTTGCGCCAAGAGCAAGATCTTATCAACCTCTTTTGGAGTGCAATCCTTAAGAAAATCTGCCAATAATTTAGTCTTCTCAAGCCTTTTTGTCGTAGCTTCTAATTTTTCATATAAGCCAGTCAGATGAGAATATTCCATACAAAAACATATGCTGCCAGATTTTAAAAAGTTGATGGAATTATTTACTCTTGAAACTTAGCCATCCTAATACAAATGCAGCAATTAACAGCACTGCTGTATATTGTGGATATGTGAGAATCGTGAGTCCTGCGCCAAATGCTAGAAATACTGCGATCGCTCCTGTCAATCCCCCATGATGATACACTTTGAATACAGTAATGACTGTTCCTACAAATAATATTATAGGGATTATTATAAATAATGTCTTCAATGTCGGATCTAAGCTTTCAAGGTTTGTCTTAAGAAAATTTAATATCACATTCTGAGGATTTACCCCGATAGCAAGCCAAACACCATTGAGAAATCCGAAACTGATGATCAATTCCCTAACAATGCCGCTGCCTTTTGCCATATCTATGAATTCAATACCAGATTTTTATAAACTTTTTGGAAATCATTGAATAATGTACATGATATCATATACCTATGATTAATAATAACTTTTATAAACTTTCATTTGTTCCTTTTTGCTGAGGATAAATATGGGCGTGTATGATGATCTTCTGAAGCATAATGAGACATTGTTCAAGAACGAGTATGCATTAGATTATACTTTTATACCAAAAAGCGTGCCATACAGGGAATCCCAGCAGAAATATCTCGCTACATGCATAAGGCCACTCATGGCTGAGCATAATGGGAGAAATGTCTTGGTGCACGGCCCTCCTGGAGTAGGAAAGACTGCAGCACTTCAGCATCTTATCAAAGAATTGGATGAGAGCGATGAATTCTCAGACAAGTTATATCTAATCTATGTCAACTGCTGGCATAAGAACACTACATATAAGGTCGTCATGGAATTATGCGATGCTGTAGGATATGCATTCACCCAGAACAAGAATACTGAGGACCTGTTCAGGATAGTCTCCCAGATAATAAACAAGAAGTCTGCAATATTCATATTTGACGAGATTGACAAGGCAGAAGATACAGATTTTCTTTATATAATATCTGAGCTCATATATAAGAAGAGCATATTTCTCGTGACAAATTATAAGTCATGGCTGCTAGAGCTTGATGATAGGATAAGATCAAGGCTTCTTTTAGAGCAGATTGAATTCCCGCAATATACTGAAGATGAGATATATGGCATATTGCAGGAAAGGGTGGATTATGCATTCCAAGATAATTCATGCGTGCCTGCAGAATCCCTTAGGGCGATCGCTAAAAAATCTGCAGAATTGAAAGATGTGAGGATAGGGATGTTCCTATTGAGGGAAAGCGCATTGATTGCTGAAGAAAAGGCGTCAAAGAAAATACTTGCAGAGCATGTTGACAGGGCAATGACCAAGATAAAGCAGTTCTCAATAAAAAGCACAGAAGAGCTAGACCAGGAATCAAAAGATATATTAAAGATCATCAAGGACAATTCTGGAATGAAGATCGGAGATCTGTTCAAAGAATATGAGGCTAAGGGAGGCAAATGCTCATACAAGACATTCCAGAGAAAGATCGCAAAACTGGATGAAGGGAAATTCATCTCTCTAGAAAGGACACATTCAGGAGGAAACACGACGATAGTGAACAAGAAATTGACTGAATACTGATATTCTCATTAATACGTTTATATTTGATTGTAATCGCTCTTCAAAATTGTTTATCTTGATGCAATATTTGCTTAGTATCTAATGAATCGAGCATTTTCTCCATTGCAATTAATTTTTTTATATTAAGTAATATCTCTCTCGCGTATATAATTATCCAGTGAATCAGGTTTCAATTTTGTTAAGGTAATTGGCGGTTCTCTTAACAGTGTCGATTTATTTGATGAACTACAAAATATAGGATATTGGTGTGGTTCAAAGTTGATTTTTGAACACGATTCTAATGCTTTATCATAAGTTGATTGTATTATAGGTATAGACGCTATTAATTTTGCGATACATATTAAGGAACAAAGCGCTTTTCTGGTCATAATAAGAAAATGCTTCTTCAGTATATATTTATTATCAAGAAAGCTCCGAAGAAAAATCTGGTTGATAACAGAGAGTATCCGAACATATCATAATGCGTGTAGTTTATTAATTATTTAAATAGTTTTAATTCTTTATGTATTCTTCTAGAAATTCTATTGTTCCCGGTAGACAGTCGCTGCTTGATGGCACATTTGATATATCAAACCATTCTACTTCGCTCACTCCATGATCATCTATGGATGCCTCTCCACTATCTAATGTACATATGTAGCATATTATTATTTGTTGTGATATCCTATCTGGATATTCCCATTTTGATGTAATTATTTTAGGGATCATACTTTTTACTGTAACAATATATCCTGATTCTTCTTTTGTTTCACGTACTGCTGTTTCTTCTGGATGTTCTCCAAATTCTACTTTTCCTCCTGGAAATTCCCACTTATTATGCGCTTCTGTATGCCATTCACGTTTTCTTCTAACAAATAATATTTTTCCTTCTGAATTTGTTACTAGGCTTTTTATAATTATGAACTGCTTTTTAGGCTTATCTTCCATTGTAAATCCTCCTCAAAATTTCTTGAACAGATTGTTCAATTGAGTAATTAGCCAGTATCATTTCATTAATATTTAAATCTTTGTAAATAGTTGCACTTTCACAATCAAAAAATTTATAATTAATGGATAAAATCTAAAAATATGGCAATCGACGCAACAACAGTAATATTAACAGCTATGTTTACTGGAATAGGCGTAAGCATTGGCAATGCGTTCTTTGAGGCATTTTTCAAGGATTATTTCAAAAAGCTCGCTAAGCATAAGAAGCATCTTGAGGCATTGCGTAAAAAAGTGTTCAATTTCAAGAGGCCATGGCTTGCTGCAGTATTGAATTTTTTCATCTGGGGCTTAGGATATTGGTATGTTGGAAGGAAAAGATTTCTTGGCGTAATATTGTTTATCATAGAATTATTTGTGCTTGGCGGTTTCTCGTTCGGGCTGAATGCATTGCAGACCATGATTGAAGGCTTGTCGTATAGCTTTCTATCGCTGATCATAGCATTGTATCTATCCTTTGATGCCTATAAGATTGCAAGAGAGATTGATGAAGGGAAATATCACTAACTGTGCTCATCTGTTCTCCACAGGCCACACTGGACAGTTGCCAGCAGATTATTTAAACAACTTCTAGCAGTATAATGTCAGCGTGCATAGAGGGAGCTAAAATGCAAAGAGCTAATATGGATAATGATGAGATTGAAGCAATATTTTTCGAGCAGATGATGATGCTGACCAGGGCAGCATGCAAGTACGGGGGTGTCTGAAATGAAGGCAAGACAAAGGATAATGCATCTTTTAGAAATATATGAGAACAAGGACTTGTTCGATGACAGGGCAGAGCATCTTGAGCATAGCAGGCTAGATATCAAGGATGAATTAATAGTATAATTTTTTTTTTTATGTTCACATTTTATTCTTTAACAAAACTTTTCATCTTTCACTAACTTTTTAAATCAGCATTTTATACCTATTGATATGATTGTTTTAAATCTTGACGAGTATAATATCCATAAGAGAACAATACTTAAAGAATTGTCAAAGACATTGTTTGTCTATCCGACTGATACAATCTATGGATTAGGATGCAATGCGACAGATGAAAAGCTTGTATCAAAATTAAGGAAATTAAAAAAGTCAAATCTGCCATTGACAGTCATAGTCCCAAACAAGGATTGGATATATAATAATTGTGTCGTGACAGAAGAGGCTGAGGAATGGATAAGAAAACTTCCTGGACCTTACACCCTGATCTTAAAGCTCAAGAACAAGAAAGCATTGGCAAATAATGTGTATGATGCAAGCAATGATACAATCGGCATTAGGATGCCGAACCACTGGTTTCTTGCTGTCGTGTTCCAGATAAAGGTCCCTATAATCACCACATCAGCAAATATTTCTGGGGATGAATTCATGACTTCTTTAGAAGATTTGGATCCGATGATCCGCAACAATGTCGATTATGTATTCTATGATGGGATTAAACGTGGCATGCCATCGACAATAATCCATCTGGACGGGTCACAGATTAAGATACAGCCAAGAATTGAGAGAAGCAAGAATCCGAAAATAAGGTTCCCTATAGAAGAGATTTCTATAAACAAATAGGTGCATCATGAAGATATTATCAGCTGGCGATCTGCATGGAGATAGTGGAATTGCAAAAAAGCTGGCACAAAAGGCATTCAAGGAAAAGGTTGACCTGGTGATATTATGCGGGGATATAACCGAAGCAGACCAGAAGACAGACAATATGATAGGACCATTTCTTAAATATGGAAAAAAAGTCTTGCTAGTGCCTGGAAATCATGAAAGCCTTGCAACAGCAGATTTTCTCTCGCAAGTCTATGGCATAAAGAATCTTCATGGATATTCTGTGAAGCTCATGGATCCTGTAAAGAATAATAAACATATCGGTGTGTTCGGATGCTCAGGAGTAAATATTGGGATACATCAGATAACAGACAAAGAAGCATATGATCTGCTAAAGAAAGGCCATGATTATATCAAGAATGCAGAGGTTCAGATAATGGTCACCCATGTGCATCCGTCAGGAACAAAGATGGAGAAGTTCACGCAGTTCTTTGAAGGATCAAAAGCTATCAGACGAGCAATAGATAAATTCCAGCCAGACCTGATGCTATGCAGCCATGTGCACGAGGCAGAAGGGCTAGAAGAGAGAATAGGAAAGACCCGAGTGATAAATGTGGGAGTTAAAGGAAAAATCATCGAGATATGAGACTATAATCTCAGAGCCAGTTTTATTTGTCCTTTTGATTTTCTATCATCGAACTCATAATCTAGGATAGCTAGATATATTTTATCATATTTCTTCAATCTCATCAATTCAATAGAACCAATCAGGACCTTGCTGGAATCTATGGGCATTTTGAATAGGATACGAGAATCTACAATAAACATATTTTCCTTCATTTTTTTTAGATATTCCTCAAAGGGTATACTGTGATCAAGAGTTTTTGTAGACATCCATTCGCCAAATGCACTATAGCATAATTGATTCAAGCATAATTGGGCTTCAATTGATGTCATGTGCGCCAATCTTTCTCGAGTATAATACGTATCGCCCAACTTAAAGACGCCTGTAGCTTTAGGGAAGTCGAGTGTCGCATCATATAAATATCTGCATTCAGGCTTGTATAATTCAAGGATAGAATCTAAATGCTCTTGAGGGACCTGAATTTTCATGACTAGAGGATAGTTATATTATTTAAAAACTTTATGAGAGGTGTCCGGAATATAGATTATTTATTATATGGAACTATTGTTATTGGCATTTGCATGATAAAATTCCAGATTGCGACATTATCCAAAGGTTTTGATTGGATATGTTCCTTGTTCATATTTAAATAAAATCTCTTGAAATCTATAGTCAAATGATCCTGTTTGCCAAATGGCCAGCATCTCAGATGGCTTTTTAGGCAGTATGGACTGTATTGCTCATACACTTCTCTGTCAGTATTCGACTTTGATATCTTTATTGATCTTTCTGACAAAGTGGATCTGGACTCAGAAATTGAATGGAGATACATCTCATCTGCCATCCCGCTCAAATCTTTGTACAATCCATCACGATCAATATATTTTTTTGAAATTATTGCATCTATTGCTGTTATCTTGTCTTTTCCGAGAGTCCTGGCAATATGCTTGTCATTCATTAGCTTATCTCTTAATCTTTCATTTTCCTGATTATGCTCTTTCATTATTCTGTCAAGCTCATCTTTGATAATTGTATATAATCTCTTCAAAGAATTTTCATCAGGTATGAGTTCGAACAATATCGCTGTCTCAGATGGAGTATAGGTTATGCGCAGCATGTCCTTTTCCCAATCATAGTAATGATCATAAGTCCCTGATGCTGTGTATTTATAGAATGATTCACCCATCTTAATGGGTGCTGCACAGAATAGGCAAGCATCTTTCCTTAACGCTGCAATCTTGATTTTATCTATTTTCATTTTGATCTCAATTGTCTCCATAACAAATCAACTCTATCTCTATCATTGTTATGTCGTACATGTCTTCAATATGTGATGTTACATTTGGAAATTGGTTCATTTTTCTCCCCCTCACCTATCTTTTTTCAATATCTTGATACAATGGTATACTTGTAAACTATATGCATATTTCTGTATATTTATTGTCTGCATAGTTGTACATAGTAAAATTTATATATTCTGTAATAATTTCCATATCATGCTTAGCACTGAGATGATCAGAAAAATTGAATCCTTTGTATATTCTCAGCCGAGAAGCGTTGATGAGATAGCTAAGCATATCAGCAAGAACTGGCGCACTGCAGACAGATACATTCAATCTATAGAAAAGGATTATGGGACACTTTCTGTAAAAGTCTTTCGCGGCGGTTCGCGTGGCGCATTGAAGATAGTTTTCTGGGCAAGTGTCGAGAAGGCAAGCCATTCTGTATTCCAGGAAAACCTTGAGCATGACATATTGAGCGGCAGGAAAAAGGAGGATTTTGCAGGATTCGACATATTCCAGCATATCCCAAATGAAAATAAGAAAGCCCATATGGAATATTCTGTTGCCAATGATTTCAATGACTTGGAGCAGTTCGCTGATGTCATGAGAACCGCTAAGAAACAACTGTTGATATTTTCCGGCAATCTCTCATTCTCAAATCTTAAGAATAAGAAGATAGACCTATATAAAATTATGGAAGAATTGGTGAAAAAAGGCATTTCGATAAAAATCATCTGCAGAATTGACATGGCAGGCCTAGAAAATATTGAAAGAGTATTATCCCTAAATTTCAAATACGGAAAAGAGCTGGTCGAGATACACCATAAGGAGCAGCCTCTTAGGGCTGTCATCTCAGATAATAAATCTATGATCATAAAAGAGATAAAAGAGCCAACAGGAAAAGTGCATGAATTGAACAAGAGGATATTCATATTCTACAGCATCAAAGACAGGGAATGGTGCGATTGGTTATCGAAAATATTCTGGAAGATGTTCTCATCATCAATAGATGCAAAGAAAAGGATAGAAGAGATGCATAGGCTGAAATGATCTATCCGTGATATTTTTCATAATGATGCACCAGAAATATTTTATAAATATTTTATGAAAGAATTCTCGTGGCTCAATCTTTTATCACGATCAATGGCACAAACATCTCTTCCTTGCTCAGGCCAGAATGGTTTGCAAGCCCAGTCTCTCCATCACGTCCAGCGATCCTGTCTGTGAATGCACAATGATCCTTAGCTATAAGCACATAATCTCCTATCCTGTCAAGAAACCTATAATGCATCTTGTGAAGCCCGAAAATATTCTTCTTCGCAAGTTCTTCGCTCTTATACATAATAACCTTTCCAGAGAGCTTGGCCTTGACATATCTCTCAAATATCTTTGCCTTTGATGGACGGACATAGCAGTATGCAACCCTCTTATCTCCTGCAAACGGCAGTGTCATCGTAGAATTTAGTATAGGATGATCCTCAAGATTCACATATTTCGTCAATGGTGTATCAGTCAATCCATGATCTGCTGTGATTATCAGTGTCGTATCTGTATCCTTGATATCTTTAATGAACTTCTGCAATAGCTTGTCTATCTTTTGGACACGAGCCTTTGGCTTTGAACTTTCTGTGCCGTCGGTGTGCAGGTAATAGTCCAGGTCTCCCCAGTATGAAAATATGAATTTCTTTCTCTTACCATCCTTTATAGCCTTCAATGTCTTAGAAAACATCCCTTCAATATCATTATATGCAAAAGATTTGGTATTGGTATTGTATGACCTGTTATAATCTGTATCAATGATATAATCATGGGTTATGACATAATAATCCCTTTTGATTAACTCTCCAATCCCTGGCATATCAAAGATCATCTTGGGGTCTATCTCCATATTTGAAAATGTCTTGCCGCCTATCCTCGCCCTTGACTTGAGTATTGTCGTGACCATCCCGAATTCTTTTAGGTGCATGAACCATCCTGTAATGCCGTGCTCTTGCGGCGCAAGCCCAGTCAAGAATGTTGTTACAGCAGCTGCTGTAGTGGATGGGAAGACGCTTGTAATGCGTCCTGAGATATTTTTTGCAAGAAATGTATCCTTGCAATGCTTTGTGAGATATTCATATCCAAGACCATCGAGAACGATCAGCACGATATTTTTTGACTTCAACTCATCAGCCTTGAGAATCTTCAATTCATTGTATTCAGACTTTCCGCCTGATGCCTTGATGATAGAACTCATCAGATTGACAATGCTACCATCTTGATAATTCGGTTTATAGGTATTCATCCTTTAATGACTCCTAACGGAACTAATCTCGCGACCATATTTCCTATTCCAATGCCGTGGCTCACGCGGATGACTTCATCTATGTCCTTATACATCTGCGGTGCTTCTTCTGCAACACCTTTCATCGAACCTGCCCTTATCTCTATGCCTTGGCATTCAATTGATTGACGATGTCTGATCCACGCAATGTCCTCAATGCCTCGCTTCTTGATCCTACACGACCAGCCCCATGTGCTGTGCTTCCGAATGATACATCCTCTGCTTTTTTTGTGCCGACAAGCAGATAGCTTGCAGTGCCCATCGAGCCTGGAATTATTATCGGCTGGCCATATTGCCTGTAGACTTCCGGTATCTCTTCACGTCCTGGCCCGAAGCTTCTTGTAGCGCCTTTCCTATGCACGCAGACTTTCCTTTGCTCGCCGTCAATATTATGCTTCTCGAATTTTCCGATATTATGGCATACATCATATACCACATCAATATTGTCCGAGCTTCCATATATTTTTTCAAAAGCATTCCTCACATGATATGTTATCAATTGCTTGTTTGTGAATGCAAAATTTGCTGCTGCACCCATTGCCATAAGATATTCCTGCCCTAAATCAGAATTTATAGGAGCATTAATCAATTCCCTGTCAGGCAGATCGCTGAATCCGTATTTGTCTTCCATTTTTTTTATATAATCAGACGCCACCTGATGGCCTAATCCTCTTGAGCCGCAATGTATCATGACAACAACCTGCCCAATTCTGTCAATGCCGAATGCCTTTGCTATTTTTTCATCAAATATCTTATCGACCTTTTGCAATTCAAGGAAATGATTTCCTGAGCCTAATGTTCCAAGCTGGGGAAATCCTCTCTCAAGCGCCCTTTCTGATACTATTGATGGATCAGATTTCAGATGGCCATTCTCTTCAGTCCTTTCAATATCATCATTCTTGCCATAGCCATAATCGACTGCCCATCTTGCCCCTTTTTCCATGATATCCAATAGTTGGGCCTTATCAATCTTTATTATGCCTTTTCTTCCTGCTCCTACTGGCACATTCTTATACAATAATTCTAAGAATTCTCTTCTCTTAGACAAGACATCTTCAAAATTGAAATCTGTCCTCAATAATCTTACTGAGCAATTGGAGACCACTATCCCATTAGCAATAAAATTATGCATCTTATCAACAGTAAAATCATAAACATATCCTTTATAATCAGTTTCTTCAATCTTTACAATCTTATCATACAATATTTTATTATCTTTCATGTCATTAAATGATTCAAAATCCGGAGGAATACGTTTCTTACTCACCTTATGATATAATACAGCGTCTATAAAGCTCTCGTTAATGAAATCATCAACAAATATTCTCTTAATTTCTTCAATCTTAATACCTTTTCGTTTATACTCTAATATCTTCTTAGCAGTAGTCTCTCTATATTCTCGACACACTTGCTTTTTTAAAATATAATATGACGCTACATTTGCCAAATGAGATTTATGCCGGCTATACTCATATCCAATTGTAGACCATAATTTTAAGAGATTATCATCATCACCAGCCAATATCAATCTTAATCGCTGACTCTTATACTCCTCTCTTTCACTAATCTTCAAAGTTCTAATACCAAAATCCTCCAATAACCTAATAATACCAATCAGAAAATCTCTACCAGCACTAAGAGCCTCCTTCTTTTTACTTTGACACAAAATCGGAGTATAAAAACAAGTTTTGGACATTGTTGATGGAGAACTCAATTCAGCACCAAAAAATGAAGCCAAAAACAATCTCTTCATCCACAAAGGACAATCAAAAATCCACCTAGGAACAGAATGTTTAGAATAAGTTTTATCATTAGAAGGCATACCTAAAGCCAATAAAAGATAAGCAAGCGAACGTGAAGTCATATGGAGTTCATGGCATATAGAATGAAATTCTTTTCTTCCATACTGATCAATTATTACATGATCTCTACTTCGAGTATAGATCTTGGAAGCGTATCCGATTTTTTCAACATCCTTTTGTATCTCCTCTAAATC